>MDTE01051383.1_pt1 | contig 26651 bp, 27 predicted proteins | sample 811231 | NCBI WGS metagenome assembly MDTE01 (sample SAMN05326651, study PRJNA326480) | marine metagenome | isolation source: seawater | place: Indian Ocean: Red Sea | collected 2010
GAATCGCAATCCCGTAGCAGCTTACCAGGTTTCGATCTTCAATCCTGGATTCTAGATCCTCAATCTTCATTTTGTCTCACACAGCGAAAGACCCACGCGGCCCCGAGAATCCAGGGCTGTCCAGCCCGCGCCCCGCCGACTCCACATGGATTACCGGGCTGAAGTATCCTCCACCACGAATGGCCCGCCCCTCACTTGCCTCCGGGCCAGTCGGGTTGTTTCTCGGGCTGATAGCGTAGAAATCCTCGTACCACCAATCCTCTTTCCATTCCCAGACGTTGCCAGCCACCTCCAGTATACCATTTGAACAGGCCCCTTCCGAGTAGGAGCCGACATCGACCGTCCAGTTCAGGATGGCGGAAGAGTTCAACAGATCCGTATCCGGCGCCTGATCACCCAGGGGTATCTTCGCTGGTTGGTCCCCTGCGCCGCCTTCTCCCATTCCGCTTCTGTCGGCAGCCGGCCCCCGAACCAATTGCAGTTATTCGAAAGCCTCGTACCAGGTCACCTCGACGCCCGGCTGCTGCAGCAGGTCTTGATTGGTTTGGTAGGTCCCATTTCGAATAAACAACTGCGCATCCGGACTGTCGAAGTTGACCAGAGGCTACCCTTTCAGGTCCACGTGCCCATTGATCGTGTTGAGGAAGCGGATGTACTTCTGATTCGTGACCTCGAGTTTGTCGATCAGGTATTCGGACAGTAAGGCCGGGTGGACGGGCGACTCATCCGGGCCACCCGGTCACGGATCCCATCAGAAATTCACCCTCTGGGATCTGGACAAGGACGTGTTCTGCCCCCCGGCGTGTTGAAGAACACCTCGTTCTCCTGGGCCCGGTGGGCACACGCTGCTGCATCCCGCGACGACGAGGAGCAGTGTGACAAGCCACACGCACTTCGTTTGCGCCTGATTCCGACCTTTATTCACGCGTTTCTTCCTGTGGTACCATCGTTTGGATCGATTAGAATTGCTTTGATCCATCACTCGTAAGCATATAAAAACGGGCCACGGTCGAAAACCGTAACCCGTCATCAGTATGGTCGGGGCGACTGGATTTGAACCAGCGACCCCTATCACCCCAAGATAGTGCGCTACCTGGCTGCGCTACGCCCCGACCTGTATACTCATATGCTCGGAACCGCATAAAATCAGCATTTCCATCGACTTGAAAGTTACCCCTTTGCACCGGACCCGTCAAGAATCGAGTGTCAAAACCCGACAGTCGGTTCCATTCGAGAAAAAAGAAAAGCCGACGAAACCGAAGGCCGCCGGCCACACGCTACCTGTTGTCTCGCCTAGAAGTGCACCATCGTCCTGTTCTCTGTCACCACGACAGGTTCAGGTTAGTCCGAAAGCGTCAGGCGAAGCCTGATGTCGTCGATCATTTCCTTGGCGAAAGGGACCTGCTGGAGGGCCATCTCTTCGGCACGCTGCGTACCTTACTCGGCCTCGCGGACTTCCTTCAGCCGACGACGGGCATTCTGGAGGTCGAGCTTGACCTTGTTGATCCATCGATGCAGCTTCCGCGACCCATCAGCCGTGTAGTACTTCGAGAAAAGGACAATAATCGCCCCGATAATCACCCAGAACATCGCAGAACTCTTAGAAAGGTCGTGCCGATGGCGCTCCATCGGAGACCAACACCTGATCTTCCCGCTCTTCGTTCGCAGTGGTCAGTCGGATCTCCAGATCCTCGATGGTCTCTTTGATTCTTCGGACGCGCTCTTCAAACACGTCCTCTTCTTCACGCGCCTTCTCGGTATCGTTCTGGGCGTCGGACAACTTGCCCTTGACCTGCGTGAGGTCTTCCTTCACCCGCTGGAGCCGGCGCTCCAATTTCCGCATTTCCACCGCGGTATAATACTTCGCGATGAAAACGCCAAGCAGGCTGAACAGTAGCCAGTAAAGCATCGAGTCCACCTGTGGGGAGAGTGACGGAGGTCGTTCTTGGACGTAATTACGGCTTCTGCCGGTCTATCGGCAGCGACTCAAACAATAGGTCAAGCGCCATGACAAGTCAATATGCGCTCCGTAAGTCATTGTTATTCTGGACTTTCTGCCGAATTGTAGAGCCTGGAGCCATAGAGACGCTGGGTCAGGATATTCACGAGGATGTTGATCACAGCCGCGGCCGGAATCGCGACCAGCATACCCACCACACCCCAGAGATGGGCGGCAACAACCAGCGCGAACATCACCCATACCGGGTGAAGACCGACTCGCTCCCCCACGACGCGTGGCGATAGAAAATTGCCCTCGATCCCTTGCGCAACGACAAACACCCCGAGTACCTTCAGGACCTGGATCCCGCTTCCCGCGTCCATCAGAGCCACAGCCATCGAAACACCGAGCGAGATGGTCAGGCCGATGTAAGGAATCAGGTTGAACGCGCCGGCCATCAGCCCCAGCACAACGGCATACCGGATGCCGGAGATCGACAAGCCTGTGGCGGTGAGGACGGCGATAAAAGTCGAGACGATCAGCTGACCACGAATATACTGGCCGAGGACGGTGTCAATCCGTTCGACGAGGTCGACAACCCGGGCGCGCTGGCCGGTCGGTATGGCTTCCGTGACCAACTGCCGAATCCGGTCGTAATCCTTCAGGACGTAGAAGGTGACGAAGGGGATCATCAAGAGATTCAGGATCGCCGCGATCCCGGAGGTCAGGCCCCTGAGAGCAGATGTTGTTTGATCAGCGAACAACTTCCCCACCTCGGGCAACCGGTCGACAAAGCGCTGCTGGATCTCGTTGGCATAGCCCGAGTAAGCGTCATACTGCGCCAGCCAGTCGGTCAGCCGGAGGTAGACGTCCCGGAAGTAGGAAGCATAGGTGGGCAGCGAAAGGACTAGGTCTCTAACCTCACGGATGACCCGGGGGATCAGGGCGTAGGAGACCAGTGTGATCAGGCCCAGGAGTGACAGGACGAGCAGGCCGATGGCGACGGTCCGGGGCATATGGCGAGAGAGCACCCCGACCAGCGGCGCCAGCAGATAGGCGAGGACAAAGGAAACAACGAATGGCCACAGCAGGCCGGCAACGCCGTGAAAAACGTAGACGGAAAAGAGGAAGAGCGAGACTAACCCCACGCCGAGCTCAAGCGTGCTACCCCGCCTGGACATCACGATCAGGAGCGCAAGTCCGCACCCGACGACGAGCGGCGTCAGGTCATCGACCAGCAGGTAGAGGAAAACGCCCAGCAACCCCAACAGAGCCACCTTGTAGAATGGCCTGTCCGGGTGGTCGCTCTGTGAACGACCCGCTTGGACATTCGGCGTGCTCACGTCCCTACCGCTCAGAGCTGAGGAAGTTCTCTGCCTGGAGGTCGACGTCGAACACACGGATCGACCGCCTGGGTCGTGTGACCGAACGATATTCCCCGATCAGTTCCGGAATGTCGTCCCCATCGAGGTCGGCGTAGCCGATGGTCTGCCCGAAGCCGTCCTGCCACTGCCACTCGACACGCTGAAAGGCAGCATCGACGACGAAGCCAGTGTTGAGCGCGATTTCTAGGATGCCGTCGTCGTCTAGATCGGCCACGACAATGCTCTGGGCGCTCAGGCCCTGCTCTGTGCTCCACTCCATGAAGAGGTTGAGGCAATCGTAGACGTAGAGCCGCGCGATCTGCGACTCACGATCTGCTTCGAGCTCTCCCGGCGCTGCACCACGGAAGGACGGCTGAAAACTCGCCACATCGGCCACACTCTCGGCGGTGAACACCATCTCCAGCTGTGCATCATCGTCGACGTTCTCCACGACCATGCTGGAGATCGTCTTGAACTCGTCATCTGTGCTGCGCCAGAGTTCCTGGTAGTCATCTGCGCGGAAGATAATGATCTCACCCAGCTCCGTGTAGGCCACGATCTCGACCTTCTCGTCGTCGTTGACATCCCGCACGAAAACTTCGGCGATCGGGCCACGCAGCTTGGGGCTTACCCATTCTTCCTGGAACCGCCCGTTCTTGTGACGAACGGAGTGGACCAGTCCGAGACGGTCGCCATAAACGATGCGCACATCTCGGGCCTCCTCGTCGTGGATGAGACGAACGGCGTGCATCTCATGCACAAATCCGCCGATATCAATCTCTCCGTGGTTCTGGAGCAGATACCAATCCAGATCGCCAGCGAAGGCGCTACCGGACAGGAACAGGGAAGCCGCAAGAAAGATGCGCATACGTGCCCTTCGGTTAGAACAGCGTGAGCTTGAAGTTCAGGAATCGGCCCGGATCCCGCTTGATCGCCTCGATCAGGCTATCAGCGTTCGCGATCGACCGGGTCATGCCGTCGTAGGCCGACGGATCGTTGACGAGCCTGCCGAGGGTGCCGTCACCCTCGTTAATCTTGGTGGTGATGGCTTCGAGATTGACCATCGCCGTTTCCAACGAAGCTGTCGCTTTCTCGACGTTTTCCGAAGCTCTCGCAAGCCCGGCAGCTGCCTCGTCCAGGTTCGCCACCGACCGCTCGATCCTGGCCTTGTTTGATGCCATCAGACTGCTGGCATCACGGGTTGCGGTGGAGAGATTGTCGATCGAGGCCGCGAGTTTCAACTTGTTCGACAACATCAGCTCCCTGAGCACCGTCGTCGTGGTGTCGACGCTTCGAAGGCTGTTGGTCATGCGGGAGATGTTCTCGGGTGCCGTCATGCTGTCGATCACCACCTTGATACTGTGCGCCATTTCGGCGGCATCGTTTGTCATGTCCTCTATGCCCAGCTCGGTGGATCCGATGACCATGTCACCGTCCCTGAAGCTCTCCTCCGAACTGCCCAGCCGAACTTCTAGGATCCGCTCACCAAGCATCCCGACACTCCGCAGGATGATCTGGCTGTCCTTCGGAATATCTCTCAGGTAGCGGAATCCGATCAGGACGAGGGGTCGCCCCTTGTCCATCTCGATCTCGAGGACCTTTCCGACCCGGACGCCGCGGAGCGCGACCTCGTTCCCCTTCTTCAACCCCATGACAGACTCGAACGAGGCGTAAATCTTGTATCCCCCGGCCGGTCCCCAGTAGTTCTCGGACAGCCAGGTTGCGCCGGCTACAAGCACCGAGATGCCAATAAAAACAATGGCTCCGAGTATGATTTCCTTTTCACGCTTCATCTTCCGTCCCCAACTCTCCGTCCACGAATTTCTGGAAGGTCGGGCTGACTTCGACCTCCTCACAGGCACCAGATGCGGCAACGACGCCACGATCGATCAAAGCGATTTTGTCCGAGATCCGCCGGGTAAGCGGGATATCGTGTGTCACTACGATCGACGTGATATCAAGGTGATCCTGCAGCTTGAGGATCAGTTCGCCCACGACGTTCGACGTCCTCGGGTCCAACCCGGTCGTGGGTTCGTCATAGATAATGAAGTCGGGCTCCAATGCAATGGCGCGCGCCAGCGCGACGCGCTTCCGCATACCGCCTGACAGGTCGACGGGCATTGTCTGTTCTGACCCGGACATGTCAACCTCTTCGAGACAGACGGCAACCCGATCGCTGATTCGGTCCTCGGAAAACTTGGTATGCATCCTCAGCCCGAAAGCCACGTTCTCATACACACTCATCGAATCGAACAGCGCTGCAGACTGGAAGAGCACACCGATGCGCTTCCGAAGCTCCAGCAGGTCGTCGCCCTTGATGCGGGCCATGTCATTGCCGACCACGGTCACCTGCCCCATGTCAGCCTTGAGAATCCCGATGATGTGCTTGAGCGTTACGCTTTTTCCGCACCCACTAGGTCCGAGGATCGTCGTGACACGTTTCCACGGGATGTCGAATGTCAGGCCGTTCAGGACCTGCTTCTCCTCAAACTGCTTGTAGACCCCGTCGAAGGAGATCGCTGTTTCGCCTGCCTGCGCCATCCTCACCGAATTTCTTTGCTGCGTCGCATCGATCCCGCCTAGGTCAACATCGTATGGGTGAGGAAGTAGTCGAGGATCAGGATCAGGGCGGACGAGATCACGCAGGCTGCTGTCGCCGCTCGCCCCACACCCTGCGCGCCACCTTCGGCTGAAAGCCCTACAAAGCTGCCGACGAACGCAATGGATCCCCCATAGACCACGGATTTAGTCATTCCGACGACCACGTCGTAAGGCATGAAGTCGAGCTTCATCCCTTTCACGAAGTTATAGACGCTGATGTCCATCTTCAGGATCGACATCACGAATCCGGCGCTGATCGAAAGCAGGCAGGAGTAGGACACCAGCACCGGAATCATGATTACACCGGCCACGAAGCGCGGCATCATAAGGTAGCCGACCGGATCCACAGCCATCGACGTGAGCGCGTCCACCTGCTCGGAGACCTTCATGGTGCCGACCTCCGAGGCGATTCCGGCACCGACCCTTCCAGCCAGGACCAGGCCCATCAGGATGGGCGCCAATTCGAGAACGACGGATCGGACCACGATACTGCCGACCATATAGTTCGGTACATAAACCTCCATCTGGTAGGCCATCTGGATTGAGACGGCCATACCACTGAAAGCGGAGACCAGGCACACAAGTGGGAAGGACCCGACACCGATCGTGTAGCACTGATCGATGATCTGTTTGCGGTAGAAGTAGACATACCGCAATTGGCCAACCGTCCGAGCAAAGTAGATGCTCATCTCGTAAGTCTGAGATAGAAACCGAACGAGCTTGGCTCCGATAACTCCAAAGAAGCGCTGCAATCAGACCTCGGTAAGGGTATGTCGTCTTCTGGCAGGGGTCGGTGAAGACAAAGGATCAGGTTTTCTTGATGGTGGAATCTAGGTCGAGTTCGGCGTTCAACTCCCCCCCGAGCAGAAGGAGCAAGGCAGTGAGGTAGATCCAGAGCTGGAAGACGATCATCACTCCGAGCGTGCCGGTCACCCGATTATAGTAACTGAAATTGGCAACATAGGTTCCGAATGCCTGCGACAGGAAGAACCACAGGATGGTGAACGAGACAGCTCCTGGCAGAACCGCATAGAATCGGGGGCGACAGTTCGGCGCGATCCGGTAGACGATCGACGCCATCAGGATGACGCCAATAAAGCCGGCCGGCATCTTCAGGAGGGAGACACCCCACGGCACGAAATCCTCCAGCCCCAAGCGGACCAGTAACTGGGTTTCGATCCAGCTACCCATGATCAGAAGATTGAAGGATACGACGAGTCCAAACCCCACCCAGAACATCAACCCGAGAGACAGCAGGCGGCGATACCAGAAGGACCGAGATTCGGCAATATCATAGGCGCGATTGAGCGCCTTGATCGTGGCGTTGATCGCGCTGGATGCTGCCCAGATGGCGCCTAGGAAGCCGATCGTCAGCAACGGCTGGGAGCTCGTCTCTACGAGTGCGCGCACGTTGGACTCGACCATCTCCCGTACTTGATCGTGCAGAAAGACGCCGACCATCTGGAGAGAGTTCGAGACCGCTTCAGGAGATACGTCGAGCAGACCGGCCAGCGTCGCGGCGAACAGTGCCGCGGGGAAGATCGAGAAGGAAAAGTCGAACGCCATCTCGCCCGCCACCTCGGTGCAGTCGTGCTTGATGGCACGCAGACAGACACCCCTCAGAATCTGCGTGGGCCGACGACGCCAGGCGGGTTTGGGCCGAGTCTCGGGCTCGACACACACAGTCGGGCGCTCACTGACCTCAGGTGCCCCCATTACCTGCTCCAGATACGGACGAATGTGCTGGCGCTCCGGGACTCGAATTCTGCCCGGCCCCACCTCTTAATCTACCACCTCGGAACCTGCGTAATCTAAGTATTTACAATACTTGAATCAACGGGAAAGCCCCGAAACGGCTGGCTGGAAAGGGCCGCCACGAACAGAAAAGGGCAAGCATCCGGTGTGGATGCTCGCCCTCAATTTCCTGTCGGTCAGGATTCCGGCCTTTACAGGAGATCGTGCCAGTTCTCGCCGGGAATCCGTTGCTTCAGGTGTCGCTTGAGTTTGCCCAAGGCACGGTTTCGAATCTGCCGGACACGCTCCCGAGTCACACCTAGGTTGCCCCCGATTTCGCCGAGCGTTCGCCGGTCGTTCCCGTCGAGGCCAAAGTAGGCGCGAATCACCTCTCCCTCTCTCGGATCGAGACAACTCGTCAGCGACTCCTTTACAAGGTTCGAGCGGTTGAGATCGTCGACGAGCACATCAGGCTCAGGTCCGTCGGTCTTGAGCACCTGCAGGAGATTCAGTTCACCGGATGGCTCGATCGGAGACTCCAGAGACAGGTCGGTCCGTACGCAGCGTAGGGCGCGCTCGGCCCGCTTCCGGCTGATTTTCATGTCCAACGCCACCTCTTCGAGCGTCGGGACGCGGCCCAGTTCCTGCGTCATTTGGCCCCATCGCCTGGCAAGGCGGTCCATATCCTCTTGACGGTTAGCCGGCATGGTGACCGTGGAGGTCTTCTTGAGCGCATTTAGGATCGCCTGACGGATCCACCAGACCGCATAGCTGATGAACTTGAAGCCCCGCTTCTCGTCAAACCGCTTAAGCGCTTCGATCAGCCCGACGTTACCTTCAGCGATCAGGTCGGAAAGCGGCACCCCGCGCCCCTGATATTCAAGCGCGACGCTCACGACAAACCGAAGGTTGGACGTCAGGATGGACTCGACAGCCTTAGAGTCCCCCTTCCGGGCACGCTGAAGCGTCTCCACCTCCTGCTGACGGGTCATTGGAGGGTAATTCCTGAGTTCCTTCAGGTATCGCTGAACGGACGCTTCGTTGTCGAATCGTCTGCGATCGCTATCTCCGCGGTCGTGCTTCAACAGCCGTCCTCCTGTTTGTCGTGGGTGCACTTCACGCTAAGAGTGAAACGCACGAGGGTTGTCAAGGTTCCTTGCCCACGATTACGAGTGCCCGAGCCTGCTTAAACCCCTCTTAGACAACATGTTAGGGCTATCTTTTTTAGAAACATGCGACCCAGAATACTCCCCGGACCTCAACCCTTGTATCGGCAGAGTTCCTTGTTAAATCTAGCGATGATTTGCGCTATTTGTGACCAGGCTCCACCCGAAAGATACCCCAGAACGCTTGAAATCCGTCAGTGGCGTACATAGCAGAAGCCCTCCGGGATGATTCCCGAAGGGCCTCTGCCGTAGTCGTCCAACCTACGGAAACTGGTGGGACATACAGGATTCGAACCTGTGACCTCTCGCTCCGGAGGCGAGTACTCTATCCAGCTGAGCTAATGTCCCCAAAGCCGTCGTTCACAGACTACCGTACCTTCTTCTTGTGACGGTCTCTTCTCCGTCTCTTCTTGCGCTTGTGCGTAGCGATCTTCTGTCTCTTGCGCTTTCGTCCGCTTGGCAAATCGCGACTCCTTATCTAGGTCTCTGAAGGCTGGTCCTGCTGACCGCCCTCGACTGCCGTTCTGAGTTCCTGTGATGGCTTGAACACAGGGACGGGGCGCTCTGGTATGCGAACCACGTCCCCTGTTTTGGGATTACGCCCGGTTCTCGATGCACGTTCGACAACCTTGAACGTGCCGAAACCGCGAATCTGGATATGATCTCCTGCTTTGAGAGCGTCGACGACCGAGGCAAGGAAGCCTTCCAGAACCGTTGCCGTGTCCGTCTTTGTCAGTCCCGTTGCATCGGCGATCCGATTGACAATGTCCGCCTTGGTCACTATCCCTCTCTCTATCCGCCGCTCAAAGACATCCGGCTGCCCGAATGCGTAGGCAGGCCGGACAAGTGAAGAAATCTATAACAATCCCACGATGTTGTCAACCAAACGGCCCCTACTCGGCCGCTTCGGGCGGGCTGTCGGATAGATATTGAAGCTCGTGCAGCCGACGATAGATCCCTTCCCCCTGCATCAACTCCTCGTGACTGCCAACCTCACGGACTTCGCCCTTGTGGAGGACGATGATTCGGTCAGAGTTCCGGATGGTCGAAAGCCTGTGGGCGATGACGATCGATGTCCGATCCGCCATCAACCGTTCAACAGCCTCCTGGATCCATTGTTCGGTCTCGGTGTCAATGCTGGACGTGGCTTCATCCAGGATCAGAATGTCCGGTTTGTGAGCCAGCGCTCGGGCAAAAGAGATAAGCTGGCGTTGCCCCGCCGAGAAGGTCGATCCCCGTTCAGTGACCTCGTGCTGGTAGGTGTCCGGGAGCGTCCCGATGAACAGGCTCGCGTTCACATCTGTTGCCGCCCGATGGAGATCAGCGTCCGTAATCTCCGTGTCTCCCAGCCGGATGTTACGCTCGATGTCGCCCGAGAACAGGAACACGTCCTGCTGGACGATCCCGACCTTCCGCCGAAGATCCTCGAGGTCCCACTCATCGATGTCTCGTCCATCGACCCGAATCGTTCCTTTCTGAATCTGATAGAAGCCGTTCAACAGACTGATGATCGTCGTCTTGCCCGACCCGGTAGCGCCCACAATTGCGATCCGCTCTCCCGGTTCGATCCGGAACGACACGTCCCTCAGGATCCAGTCTGTCTGGCCCGATTCCGACGCCGGGTCCTGGTAAGCGAACCAGACGTGGTCGAACTCGATCGCCCCATTGCTCCCCTCCTGCCTATGTTCGCCGCCAACCGGCTCCGGCTCTGTATCCAGCAACTCAAAGATCCGTTCAGACGAGGCCATCGCCGCCTGCAGGATCGCGTAGCGCTCCGAGATCTCAAGGATCGGCCGAAAGAAGCGCGGGATATACTGGAGCATCGCCACGAGCACACCCCACTGAATCGCGGACCCCATCACCTGCTCCCCGCCATACCAGATCGCGATCGCGATGGCCGCCGCGCTGAACGCCTCCATCAAGGGGAAATACAGGGAAAAGTAGAGTCCCGATTCCAGGTTTGCATCAAGATAGCGGCCGTTGATCTCGGCAAACCGACCGCGGTTGCGACGTTCGCGATTGAACAGCTGCACGACCTCCATACCAGAGATGTTCTCCTGGAGGTAGGCATTCAGACGGGCCAGCCTGGCGCGCGCCAACCGAAAGGCCCGGAGCATGCGTCCCTGAAACCAGAAGGTCGCCAGGAACATCAGCGGCAAAACCAGACACACCACCGCCGCTAGCTCTGCATTCATCGAGGACATGAAGGCAACGATGGCGATCAGCGTAAACACATCACTGAAGACCACGACGATGCCGTCGGTGAACAGCTCGTTCAGCGCATCCACATCGTTAGTATTCCTCGTCATCAACCGTCCGATCGGAGTCCGGTCGAAGTAGCTGAGCGGGAGTCGCTGGAGGTGTGAAAAGATGTGTCGGCGGACGTCGAACATCGCCCATTGGCCTGTCATCTGCGTGATGTAGTTCTGTAGATAGTTGGCCGAGAACTGTATCACGAGCAATCCGGCGAAGATCAGTACCAGCCGGTGAAGGCCGGCATAATCACCGACCAGAATGTGATCGTCCACGGCGATCTGGGTGAGGAACGGCCCGGCCTGACGCGTCACAGACGTGATGAGGATGAGCACAAACGCGACAGCCACCCACTGCTTATACGGCTTGAGATATGTGAGCAACCGTATCATCAGGCGTGCATCGAACGGTCGTTCCTGGACCTCCTCCTCGTGGATGTCGACGTAGTCGTCTGCCATCGATCAGATCTCGTTCAGTTCCTGGCGGAGCTGCTGGCGCGTATACATATCCGCGTAGATCCCGCCCGCTTCGACGAGGTCGCCGTGGGCCCCCTGTTCTGCGATCCGTCCATCCTCGATCACCACAATCTGGTCAGCGTGCTGAACTGTGGAGATGCGGTGCGAAATCAGGATGGTTGTCCGTTCGGCCATCACTTCGCGCAGCCGGGAGAGGATCTCTTCCTCGGTGCTGGTGTCGACACTGGACATCGCGTCATCAAGGATGAGGATGGTCGGTTTGCGTATGATGGCGCGTGCGAGCGCGGACCGCTGTTTCTGGCCACCGGAGAGTGTCACCCCGCGTTCTCCGGCAACCGTCTCGTAGCCTTGCGGGAAATCCGGAAGATCCTGACTCAGACGCGATACGTCCGATGCCCACTCGACCAGGTCGGTCCCTTCCTCCACGCCCAGACCGATGTTCTCCCGCAAGGTGTCGGAGAACAGGAAACTGTCTTGCGGGACGAACCCGATCATCTCCCTGAGCGAATCCTTGGACCAGAGCGACACCGGTATGCCGTCGATCCGCACTTCGCCGGATTGGGGCTCGATCATCCGAGGGATGAGCCGTCCAAAAGTCGTCTTACCCGACCCAACCCGCCCCACGATCGCTAGGGTGCTGCCGGCGGGGATCAAGAGAGACAGGTTGTCCAGAACTGTCTCCCCGTCGTAGGCGATCGTCACCTGGTCGAACACGATCTCCCCGGCCGACCGCTCTGGTTGATCCACGGTTTCGGCATCCTGGATGTCCGGTATCTGATCCAGGACCTCGTTGATCCGAACCATCGAGGCGAGTCCGCGCTGGTATCGCTCCACCATCCAGCCGAGAAGGATCATCGGGAAGATCAGTTTGGTCAGATAGGCATTGAAGGCGACGAATTCGCCGAGGGTGATCCGCCCGGAGATGACCGATTCGCCGCCCAGCCAGAGGACAATCACAAGGGAGCATCCACCGACGACGAACGCGAGGGGCCTGACGGCACTCTGGAGCAGAATGAGCTTCTTGTTCTTTTCCAGATAAGCTTCGTTCAGCTCGCCGAACGCATCGATCTCGTGTTCACGCTGGACGTAGGCTTTGACGACACGCATGCCAGAGAGATTCTCCTGAACGCGCGCGCTGATCTTGGAGAAGTGATCCTGCACGTCGCGGAATCCGTCGTAGATGCCCGCCGCCGCTCGATTCATGACGAGCGCCAGAACGGGGAGCGGAACGAGGGCCCACAGGGAGAGCTGCCAGTCGATTGTGCTCATGACCACCAGTCCCATGCTCACTGCGAGGAAAGCGTCGAAGAGCATGCGGATCCCGAATCCGAGGAACATTCGAACGGAGTTCAAGTCGTTCGTCGCTCGCGCCATCAGATCGCCCGTCGGCGTACGGTGGAAGTACGCGAGGGAAAGTTTCACAAGATGCCCGAAATAGGCTTCTCTGATGTCGTACTCGATGTAGCGGCTGACGCTGTTGAAGTACCAGCGCATCCCCATCGACAGCGCCATCGTGACCAGAGCCAGCCCGACGATTAAAAGGCCGTAGGACCAGACGTCAGAACCGAACCAGGCCTCGTGCGAATAGGGTGTCCCGTCTACCTCTGCCTTTACGGCATCGACGGCGACCTTGAGCACATAAGGGATGGCCGTCGCTGTTGCCTGCGAAAACGTCAGAAGAACCAGACCGGCCACGATTCGGCCATTGTACTTCCGGACAAACGGCCAGAATGGTGCGACAGGGTTTCTCATGCGCTCAATCTCTCATCCATCCGAACACCTCCACGTCCACACATTCTCCTTCGAATTCGATACCGTCGGACTCGAGCAAATCTCTCTGGCGATCTTGCCCCCCGTGATCGGACACGCGCCCCTGGCTGTTGATGACACGAAACCACGGGACCTCCCGTTCGGCAGGTACGGACCGCAAAGCCTGAGCCACCTGTCGCGGCCCGGTTCCCACGATCTCGGCGATCTGTCCGTAAGTGGCAACACAGCCCTCGGGGATCGACTCGATGGTGACCAGGACCTGCTCGAACAACTCACTGGGATGCCGGGTTTCGCTCAAGCCACGACTCCAGATACGCTTCAGGATCAGACTGCCCTTCACACTCGCCAAACACCTTGATCGCCTCAAGGAGGCCACCCGCTCGCTCCAGAACCCGATCAAACAGGTCGGTTTCCCTGTGATACGTGCGGAACAGCGCCAACGTGGCGTTGTTCACCGTCCACCGATCCGAATCGCTGTATCCCTCAGTTTGCCAGGCGAGGGACGCGGCCTCCGATCTCAGGCGATCGATGGCTTCGGCCTTGCGGGCAAGGGTCTGATCGACGGGAATTTCTTGCGTATACAGCGTGTCGAGCTCCGCCGCCAGACTTCGCATCAAGCCACGATACTGCGCTTGATCCGACCTCCGTGCCTCGAGAGCGTCCAATGAATCGCGTCCGTTCTCGAACACCTCGACCGCCCATTGTCGCGCCCCGGCGCGGCCGACGAACGTGGCCAGGCTTTCGTTGAAATCAGCGTCACCTTCGATCCAAACGGTCGCGTGCATCAACTCGTGAATGACCAGGTCGGCCAGGTCGATTGCCGGATACCGTAGCATCGAGGTGAGGAGCGGGTCCCGGAACCAGCCGAGGGTGCTGTATGCGCTCACCCCTCTGAGATACACGTCAAACCCGCGACCGCTGAACAGATCTCGTTCGGCCTCAGCGCGTTCTCGATCAAAAAAACCCCGATAGGGTGCGCTCCCTATGACGGGGTATGACCAGCGATGCGGTTCGAGCCGATCCTTAGGTGCGGCCGCCAGAGCCCAGACGACGGGTCCGTCTCCGATATCGGTGTACGTCGTGTAGTTGTTTGATCCTTCCAGGCCGAGCGAGCCGATGGCGTAGGTTTTGATTTGCTCCGCCAGTCGCAGGCGCTCTCGAACGAACGGATCCGCCTCATCGTCAGCAATCACCTCGCTCACAGGGACCTGGTTCCAGATCAGATGCCACTGTCCCCCACCGAGGTGCACGTAATAGCCGAAGTCGATCCCGAAGAGACCGACCAGGAGCGTGAGAGCTCCCGTCAGTTGCGGCCACACCTCACGACCTCACTCGAGCCGATCGGTGACTGGCGACCGTGACCGACTCAGTCCCCACAAAGCGCCCGATGGAATCCCGCCCAGTCGTCGAGGTCGTTGATGTCCGCCCCGCCGTGAATATCCTCGTCGGCCGAAAGGCCCACGCCTTCGAGCAATTCGGTGCGTCTCGGGTCAGGCATCGGGAAGCCCAGGATCTGCTCATTGACCGACGCAATCGCCTCTGGCGTGAGGCGACCGGCGTCCGCCTGTGCGCGGACCCAACCTTCGAAGGCAAGATACGTCGGTTGGTCGGACGAGATGTACTCGGCAGCATCCTTCAGATCGATGCCGAGCGCATCGAGCACGAAGCCGTCGAACCCGCCCTCGCCAGAGCGGTAGCCGTCGGCAAGTTGATCGCGAGACGCCAGGAGCATCTTTTGCCAGACTCTGGGGAGGTGAACGAGTCCAAGCGGACCTGAGCACCGTGTGCTGATCAAAGGAACAATCTTAACCATTGGCTCTCCAGGTGATGGGTTACTCATGCTCCATATACCAGTAACAGATCACGTGCTGCAAAATGAGATGGAGGTCCTCGACACGTCCCATATGGTCCGAATCGATCACGATGGCCTCTTCAGCCAGATCCTTCAGTTTCCCACCCCCAAAACCGGTCAGGCCGACGGTCCGACACCCCACCGAGTTGGCGTAGACGACCGCCCGGAGTACGTTCTCAGAGTTTCCACTTCCGCTGATTGCCAGGAGCACGTCCCCCGGTTCCGCGAAGTTCTTCAGCTGTTCGACATAGACATCATCATAGCTGAGGTCGTTACTCAGGGCCGTCATCCACTCCACGTTGTCGGTCAGCGGGACCGTCTTGAATCGTTTCTTGCGGCCGACGGACGCCCCTTTGCCCATGTCGTTCACAAAGTGGGACGCCGTGCTCGCCGAGCCGCCATTCCCGATCGCGTAGATCCTTTTCCTCGCGTCCCTGGCCTCACCGAACAGCCGAATGATCCGGCTGACAGCCGCGAGATCCAGCGCCTTCAGCAGGCGTACATTGTCATCGACATATTGCTTCACAAAATCTTCCACACGCTCCTCCTACAGTCCAGCTGCTTGCCAGGCGTTGTCCAGCCCCGCGTGCGTTTCCGCGACCGCCTCACGGGCAGGCAATTCGCGCACCCGCTGACTGAACGGCTCCGGCGTCACCGGGCCATCGTATCCGATGTCTTTGAGGACGCTCAAGAAGGCCACGAGATCGATCACACCGGTCTCTGACGGCAGCGCGCGTACGTTGTCCACCTGATCAGCGATACCCACTCCAGCAGGGGCATCGTTCACGTGAACGTAGACGATGTCGTCGTTGGTCAGTGACCTGAGATCCGATTCCGTGCCCAGTCCCGTATACCAGTGCCACGCATCCAGCAGAAGACCCACGTTGCCCGTACCGACGGCTTCCGTAAGGGCCAGCATCCCTGCCTGCGTGTAGATAAACCCGTACTGTTTCCCGTCTCGAAGCGTGCGTGGACCGATATGTTCGAGCCCCAGCCGACACCCGTGTTCCCCCAAAACCTCAGCGACCGGACGAAGCCGCTCGACGTGGAAACGGAAGTTCTCCCTGAATCGAAGGTCATCCGATGCCGGTGGAACCCATTGGGAAACTCGCGTCGCTCCGACCGCTGCGGCTGACGCAGCAAGTCGAGGGAGGGCGTCCATTCCTTCCTTGAAGTCTGCTTCTGAACCGTTCCAGGCGAATCCGAGCCCCCACACCCCGATCCGCAGGCCGTGGTTGCCGAACAGATCCTTCACGTGGTCGGCCCCTTGCGCATCAACGAGATCGCTGATGGCCCGCATATTCACGTCGAGCCCCTGGAATCCGCCATCCCGGGCGTAGGCCAACCCTTCCTCAAGATCAGCCTTCACCCCGATCGCGCCTGGCGCGAGACACTTAAACATCCCAACCCCTCCTTTTCCGGGTCACCCTTAATTCGTCGATACTCCCGATCGGTGGCAGGAAAGAACCAGCACAGGTGCTGGCCCTCGGTTAACTCAAATGGTTCCGGGGGCCGATTGCAAGAACGATGGGTTTCTCGCTTTTGAAGCCCGGTCAGATTTAGAGCCCTGACGAGAATGGAAATCCGCTACAAGCACGTCTCTCTCTTCTTCGTGTCCTCTGCGCTCTCTGCGTTCCAGCTTTTGACTTTATCTTTCGGCTCACGATAGATTCAGTTCAACTCTATGTGCTTCGACCAACTCCGGGTTTAGTTCGAACCCGAGGCCAGGTCTTTCCGAAAGTGTCACATGACCGTTTTCGATCACCTCGGCCGGCCCTGTCAGCTCGGCCCGCCACGGTATCTCGCCCCATCCGTGCTCCAGAATGATCGAAGACGGGCAGGAAGCCATGACGTGGAGATGCGACGCAAGCGTGATCGGACCGAACGGGCCGTGAGGCGCCGTGGAGATGCCCCACGATGCCGCGGCGTCAGCGACAGTCTTGAGCTCCGAGATCCCGCCGGTTACGGTCTGGTCAGGCATGATGATATCCATCGTCCGGTGCTCGAACACTTCGGTCCAGTCTTCCCGGAACATCCGCTGTTCGCCACCTGCCGTCGTGATGCCGCACTTCGCCTTGACCTCGAGGCAGTTCTCCAGGTTCGACTCCGGTGTTGGCTGTTCGAACCAGTAGAGGTTCAGCGGTCGCAGCGCATCGGCGATTTCCAGGGATCCGTTTACCGTGAAGTGATTGTGGCAATCGACCAGCAGGTCATTGCCCGGGCCTATGGCCTCACGCACGGCCTCCATGCACGCGATCCCGTCTGCTGCGTCCGCTGCCCGGTCCACATCTCGCGGGAGATGGTCGAAGGGGGCGAGTTTCACGGCGCTGAATCCCTGTTCGACAGCTGCCGCCGCGTTCCTTGCGAATCCCTCCGGCGTTCGGTCAGTCGTGGCACGATTGATGTTCGCGTAGAGCCGGATGGGTTTCGCGTTCGAGCCCCCGAGAAGCCTGAAGACTGGTGTGTTCAGGTGCTTACCCAGGATATCCCAGAGCGCGGGCTCGATACCCGAAATGGCAAATCCGTCTGCCTTGGTCTTCGCCTGTGCGTGGAGGTCGTGGTAAATCGACTCGATCTCTCGAGGATCCCGACCGACCAGGGACTTCAGCATCGCGTCAGCGGACTTGAGCTGGTCGCCGTAGTTCTTCCCGCTGCGCATCTCCCCGATCCCCGAGATTCCGGCGTCCGTTTCCACGATAATGAAAACCCAGTCTCCGCGGTGGTTGACGTGTACGGCGTCGAATCGATGTCCTGTGATCTTCATGCTGTGGATCTGCCTGAGTGTGCGTGAGGTGTGGAGGCGGAATATAGACTGCTGTCAGTTGCCGATCAACATTCGCCCCGGTAAATCCGGGCAGTAGACGCCGCAATCGACGCCCAATCCAGAGATTCAGCCTTCGCGCGAGCGGCCTTGGCCATCTCGTCGACGTCCAGGTCTCTGATTTCCACCAGCGCTTGCGCCAGACCCTCCGCGGCGGCCGCGTCGTATCGAACCCCCACATTATCGGTCACCAGTTCCGGGAGGCACCCGAGATTCGGCACGACCACAGGGAGGCCAAAGCCAAGTGCCTGGATCGTGGAACCAGACGTCATCACTTGAGAGAACGGAAACACCCCGACATCCGCTGCGTTGAGGAACGTCTGGAATGCCGATTCAGGGAAGTATTCCGACGTATGCGCGATGACCCGGTCGTGCATCCCGGACTGCTCGACGATCTCCTCGCCATACTTCGGGTTGAAGGAGTTGCGCATCGCGAGAAGCAACTTCGTTTTGGGTGCGTCGACCGCCGCAAACGCGTCGATCAGGTGCTCGATACCCTTGTAGGTGCGCGCATTCCCGAAATACAGATAGACAAAATCTTCGGCCTCGATACCCAGTTCCTGGCGTGCATCGGCTCTGGACACTTCGTTCGGGAAGGCTTCGATGAAGTTCCCGTGCGGGAGAATGGTGATATCGTGGTTCCGGTAGAATAGCTCGGAGGCCTTTCGCCTCCCGAACTCGCAGTGCGCAATGACGTGATCGGCCAGGCGACTGACGAGAAGCCTCGCGAGATGGTCGACATCGGGAAACGGTCGCTCGTGCGGATACAGGTTGTGCAGCGTCCACACAACCCGATAGCCGAGCTTCTTCGCGTAGGCAAGGTTTTCGGCGAACTGACCATACAGCCGAACCGTCGTCTCGAGGGTATCATGACGGTAGAAGAAGTGCAGCCAGTGGAAGTGCAGGACACCGATTCGAGCCCGGTTGTCTTCCAGCCAAGATTTCGTGAACGCGTAATCGCCCAGTTCCAGGTGAATATCGTCCTTGGCCAGTTCGGCGGCCAGCAGGCCCGCATAGGGGTTGCATCGGTGCTGCAGGGTCAGCCCACCCACGGGCTCCCAATAGAATGCGACGTTCACGCTTTTCCTCTCAATTGACGATGATGTCGAAACCGGTTTGCGCTCTGATCTGGTTGCCAGTTGTGTCAATCGTCCGCTGCATCTCACCCTCGGTACAGCACCTGTAATCCCCGCCACAATAGACGTGGTTTTGCCTTCTTGGTGTCCTTTGGTGCCCTTGGTGGTCCACGCAATCTCTAGTCTGAAAACGGTATGCTGTGCCCATTGCCATGGAACCAGATCATGTCCACGATAAACGATATCCCCGCACCAACGAAGTGCCCCAGAATGAGGCCGATAAAGAACGGACCTGCCTGCCGGTATCCCCTCACCCCACCAATACGGAGGATCACACTCTTGACCGCCCAGGCGAGGAAGATCGGGAAAACGACCCGGTTGACTGGATAGACAGGCCCGGCAGCAAAGCCGATCGGGTGCAGGGGCCACGCCGGGAACCGGTATCGGAGCGCCATCAGCCCGGCCGTGATCAACGCACCGGCTGACATGAACCCGAGCGGCCCCCACTTCGTTGGGAAGGGATCCTTCACCTTCTTCACAAGGTTGTCCCAGGGGTAGCGAGCAAGACCGCCGGTGAAGATGCCGCCGTAGTTTGCTGCCCCGTGGAGATAGCCCATGTAGATCGTATACGCAAACGAGGCCACGACGCCCACAGCCATGGCCGTCACGACACCGATGATCAATCTTCGCTGATGTCCCTTGACTGTGGTGAACAACTTCGAGGAGTGCGCAAGAGCCGGCATGATCGTGGTCTTTGTGTCACTGCACCAACTGTAGGACAGGGCGATGGATACCATCGTCTCGCGCGTCAGCAGGTCGGAACCCAGGATGAACATTGCGAAGGGCTGTGGCATGAGTGGTGCGCGGATCGAGATCAGGCCCGTCTCTGCGATGACCCGGGTAATCCCGAGATACATGATCAACGCGCCGACCAGGAACACCGCGGTGTAGACCACCTCCATCCCTGTACCAATGTGCCAGACAAACAGGTAGGTGGCGCAAACGACGAATCCAAAGAGTGCGGTCCGATATGAAACGATTTCATCGGAGTCATCCACACGTGCGTCGCGATGAACGGCCTTACGCCAAACGTCTTTGAGGTGGGTTCGCGCCATCCACAGACTGGCCGTGACCACAGTGGTAAAGGCCCCCATGGACTGGACGCCCATGACGAGCGGCCCCGTCGAGTACTCCTCGTCCCCCCCGATGTCCAACCCGACGCGATTATACATGCCGACTTCGATATTCGTCAGCAGGCTGAAGACCCAGAGACTGAACGAGATGTCGAGGTTGATGAAGTATCCGAACCCGATCACCATCCAGTAGATCGGGGTGCCGATCGACGGAAACTCTGGCCCGAACTTGATGTCGTTGAATCGCCAGGGAATCGTCGGGAAGGTCGGATTGAAGTACGAGATGATGTTCCAGAGGATCACGAAGGAAGAGATGCCGAATCCGAACCAGAACACCGGTCGGTTCATAATCGGCACGCGGAAGGGCCCACTCCCGGGTTCGGGCTCTTCCAGGATGGCCAGCGGCATCTCCATCAACGGGTAGTCGATGCGCTCGTTTTCCACCCACTGACGCCGCAACATCACCATCAGGAACAGACAACACCCGTAGAATGCCGCGATAACCGTCACCCACCAGAAGACGGGTGTTCCCCACGCCAGCCACGGGATCGACGATCCGGTCGGCAGCCCTTCAAAGAACCATTGCAAGGCGGTCCCCTCAGGCACGACCGCATAGCCGGGGAGCTCGGGTACAAAGAAGTCGCGCCATTGGTTCTCGGGAGAGGACAGGTAGTAGGGGGCCGCGAAGTTGGCGATCATCTTGCCGATGAAGTAAGTCGGCATCGTTGCCCCGATCAGGGACATCGTAAAGATGACCACCAGTTCACCCCGGCTCAGACGCAGAGGACGCGCCAGAAGGAGGGTGATCAGGACGAGCGGAAAAACCGCCGCCACAGAAAGATGGTTCTGGTCGAGGCGGGTGGTATGCAGGATGAACCGGGCGTAGGAACCGGCTACCGTCGCCATCACCGTAAGTACGGCCCCGATAGTGATGGACCAGAAGGTAATGGGAGACGGTGCAGGAGCGCTGTCAGAGGTCTCTACGGGATTCGGTTGGCTCATTGACAAAAAAGTAGGGATGCCGACGTATCGGCACCCCTACTCGAGCTGTTTGGTCGGCGATCTTCAGCCGTAAAGATAATATGCAGGTCGATCGTGGCGTGCGAACCGGACGGATTCATCCACCTGCTCGATCCGGTCCCCTCTGAACTTCTCGATACCCCGGAAACGTTTGGTTCCCCACTGGCCGGAAACTACGAAATAGATCACCGCGCCAAGGGCCACTACGACTATCGCGACGATAATCGTCCCGATCTTTTGTCTCTTGTCCTCTTTCGGCATAACGAACCGCAGGCTCCTTTTCGGTCGTGAACCGCCCGAACAAACCGAGACTACTCTCCCCAAAATAGGAAGAATCCGCCGTAATCTCAACAGTTTATTCGATCACGAACCTCAGCGTGCAAGATCTCGAGGGCGAAGCCGGCGTAAAGCTTATCCGTTGGATCACCTGGTTGGACCTCCCCTCCTTCGACGCTTCCGTCAGCGCCTTGACCGCGAAACGACCTTTCTCTGGCGTCGACAGCCTGAGTCCCCTGGCTTTGGGACCGATCTGGACGGCTCTCCCGCCCCGCTCGATCGATACCAGCTCGAAAGTGATAAAGGCCTCCTCCAGCGCCTTGGGCGACCGATCGAACGTGAATTCATCAGTCAATTCCAACCGGTGTTTCGCGGCGTCGAGAGTGAAGGTTCGGGTCAGGTTTCGGACGGTCCCCTTGGGGTAGGCGCCGGTCATGTCCACGACAGCAGATTTCACGTCGCCCTGATTCAGGCCTGATACCGTCAACGTTCCCTTGTACTTGGCGCCCGTCTCCTGGAGCGTTCCGTTGATCACCGGAACCGAGTGGCCCTGCGAGTTGCAGAAGATGATGTCATACCGGTCGGGTCCGAATGTCTTTCGGTTGTAGACCGGCCCGCCCGGGTCTGTCAACCAGAGGGTGTCGCCCCGATGGAGGATAAAACTCCCGATATCGTTGTGGTTGTGCGGTACACCGTTGTGTCCGGCGATCGCCATGAGGGTGAGTGACTTTCGCCCCGGATTCGACCGCAGCTTGACCTGACCCAGTCCGGGAAGATGATAGTCCGTGGGGTCGGGCTGACCAGATTGCTTCTGCCCTCCGTAAGTGGCCAACTCGTGATGCCCACCGAGTTTTAGGGTGCGATCCTCGTGGGCCTCGCACAGGTCGAACAGCTCGGGCATCTCCTTGTGATCGTTGATGATCATCGCCGCCCGAACGGGAATGTAACCGTGGCTCGAGTCCGCAAACGTCGACCGCAGATGGTCCTTGATGTGGGCGGCCAGCGGATAACGACAGATATCGTCGATCCGGTCGCCCTGGAACAGGTCGATCGCCCCATTGGTCTTCAGGTAGAGCGCCTCAGCGACATAGAGGTAGTGGCCGAACCCGTAGCCCCAGTACCCCGGCCCCTCCTCGCACCCCCCGTCGGACGCGAAGCCGTCCAGCGCGTAAGTCAGGTTCTGGATCGCTGCGTGGGTCAGGCGGGCGAGTTGAGCGGGATCCTCCACTTGATACAGGGCGGCGCGAATGATCTCGCCGTTACAGACGTGGTTCCAGTTCATCCTGACCGTTTCCCAGCCATCCAGATGCTGATACTCCGAGAACACCTGGAAAGTCCGCCGGTCGATCTCGGCCGAAACCCGGTTCACCACTTCCTGCTCCAGCCGATCCCCAACGATGTGGAGAATCTCGGCGAGTGTGGCGGTCAGCGAAGCGGACCCCAGGTCGATGTGTCGACCTTCGTGTGCGGCCATGACCCACGTCCACTGGTCGCAATACGCCCAAAGCAGATCCTGCAGGTAATCCACGTCGGCCTTGGGGTGCCCCAGCCAGAGCGCGAGATAGGCTCTGCCCAGTTCACGTCGCCGACACCCATTCGCCTCCTGTGGGACCTGCCGATCACCGATCCGCTGGTAGTTCCGGTATTGTGAGCGCTTAATGGCCGGGATCGGTTGTGACGGGTCCAGGTTCTCACTCAGGTCGTCCCACTGACCATTCTTCTTCGCGAGCCGACGGGCTCGCGTGATGGCCTTCTTGTCCAGTAGATACGGAGCTGGCGACCGACGACGGTTCTTATGGTAGATCGATGCCAGTTCCAGCATCGTCACATTTCTGAGCAACATGTCCACAGCAGTCTCTCCTCCGCACCCTTCCTGTTCAATACCCTTTTCGCTTGTCGATTTCGCTCAACAGGGGTTCCCCTTTACGGAACCGCTCGATGTTCGCCGTGATCAGGTCGAGCAGCCGGTCGTCCCGATTAGGTGAGCCGCCAGCCGTATGGGGCGTGATCACCACGTTGGGCAGTGACCAGAGTTCGTGGTCCTCCGGTAAGGGTTCCTGAGGGGTCACATCCAGACCGGCCCCGACGATCTTCCCTCCCTTGAGCGCGGCCAGCAGAGCCCCTTCGTCTACGATGCGTCCTCGGGTCACGTTGATCAGGAGCGCGTGATCCTGCATCGCATCAAAGGCACGATCGTCGAACAGACCATCCGTATCGGGCGTCAAGGGTGCACAGACCGCAACGATATCGGATTGGCCAAGCATCTCGTGGAACCGGTCCATCTTCCAACACGACTCGACACAGGCCGGGACGTCGACATCCTCCGGGTCCACGGCAATGATTCGCGTTCCGAAAGCCGCCATCCGGGTCGCGAGATCCAGCCCGGTTCCCCCCAGCCCCACGATACCCATCGTTCGGTCGATCAGTTCCCACGAGGCTTTGCGGATCGACATGCGGTTGTCCCACCGGGTCTCCCGAACGGATTGGGCGATCCCCCGTGTCAGGCTGAGGAGCAGCGCGATGGCGTGTTCGGACAGATGGACACCAACGGTCCCTTTCGCACTCGTCAGCCGGATGTCGCTTTCGACGAACTCCTTGAACAGGATCCCGTCCACACCCGCTCCCCAGGACTGCACCCATCGCAACCGCTCAGCTCTGCGATAGAGGTCTAGGTTGAGCCCGCCAATCAGGATATCGGCATCCGGAATGAGCTCCAGGGCCTCTTCACTCGATGCGGCGACCGTGACCTCGACATCTTCACCGGCACCGCGAAGTTGCTCGAGGTGCCGATCTGCCAGTTCTATGGTGACCAGGATATTCATGACGACCTCACATCAACGGGGTGCGCACATTGACCTGAACGGTATGAGCCTGCTTAGGCTGCCGCAAAAGGAACAGGATCGCCTCGGCGATGTCTTCGGCTTGCGTCAGGTGTTCGAGCACGTCGTCCGGGTGGTTGTCTCGTCGCATTTTCGTGTCCGTGGGCCCCGGGCAGACGACCGACGCCTTCACACCGTGCGGCTTGCCCTCGACGTCTGTCACTTCGGTGAAACCGGCGACACCGAACTTGGATGCGCAGTACGCGCCTCCTCTGGGGTGGCCTCGTACCCCGGAAATCGACGACACGTTCACGATATGGCCCGATCCCCGGTCGCACATGTGCTGGAAAACCGCCTGCGTACAGACGAATGTGCCTGTCAGGTTCACCTGGAGGTTGGCCTGCCAGTCCTCCATCCGGATCTGGGGGATCGGATTGTGGATGGCGACGCCGGCATTGTTCACCAGGATGTCCACTTTGCCGAAGCGTTCGATGGCCTCGGACACAATGACGGAGATTTGATCCGGCTCGACCACATCCGCCGCCCTCGCCAGACAGGTCCCGCCGGCCTCCTCGATCTCACGCGCGACTGAGGAAATCTCGTCCTCGCTGCGCGCGACCACCACAACCTGCGCCCCCGCTTCGGCGAGCTGAATCGCAGTGCACCGGCCGATCCCGCGGCCCCCACCCGTCACGATGGCACACGCTCCGTTCAGTTCCATGCAGCCTCCAAATGAAGAAGGCAGGGCTCGTGGTGAAGCCCTGCCTCGTTCGGTACCTCTGTCCGGCTACGCCGGAACCTGTTCTCGCTTCTCGATCGTCGTCAGCCGCTTTCTTCGGTGGAGCGCGACCTCGGAGCCCACGCCATCCGAAGCCTCTCCGGTCTCCCGGTCGAGGAATAGCGGGAATTCGCTGGCCGGTGGCTTCGTCCGAGCATACCCACCGTCATATGATCGCATGATGATGCGCTGCTCGCGGTTCAGCGTGGCCAGCCAGTCGGGATCCGACTTGTGTCGATCTGCTTCGCAGACCCAGGATGGACAGTAGGCCAGGAAGATGTTCTTCCGAACGACATCGGAGTGGTTGGGCTCGACCCGGTGCCACGTGTTACAGTGCATCAGGGTCATCGTGCCCTTTGGCACCTTCAGGATCAGTTCTCCCGGTACGCTGTCGTGGGTGTCATAGTGGTCGAAATACTGCTGCCGATGGCTGCCTGGCATACAGACGAAGTTGCCCATCTCTGCTTCGGGCAGATCCGTCAGCCAATACGAGACCTTGATTTGCATCGGCATCTCAGGGGCAAAAACACCGTAAGGAACGGCTCTGGCACCGTCAGGATGCCACATGTTGTGGCTCCCGTCGCGTGGACGCATAAAGATCTGTGAGATGTGCAGCTTGAGCAGTTCCCCGTAGACATCGTGCATGTAGCCGACGTGCCGGTCGTGGTCGATCAGCTCGGCAAACTCGGGATAGCGCTCTACGATGTTGTTCGGCCCGAAGTGCTTGCTGGGATCATACTTGGGGTCGTTCGCCGCGGCGCGGTCGATCATCTCGACGTATCGGTCGACCTCGTCGTCTGACAGGGCATTCTCGATGACCAGGAACCCGTCTTCCATGAACTGATCCCACTGTTCCTCAGAAAAACCGGGTGGGGCAAGACGGTAGGTTTCGGTGTCGCTCATGTGTCCTCCGGTGGATGATAACAGAGACTACCTATGGTTCAACGATCTTGCCTCTGAAGTCAAGCAAAACAGGCGGCAGGTCTATGCCGAAACAACAAGAAAGCCCCAACAGTGCCGGACCGTCGGGGCTGACCTGAATCTCCCACGGATGTGTCAGTCCCTCATGTTCACAAATTGCAGCGGCACCCCGTAGTCTCCCGATTTCAGGAGCGAGATCACCGACTGAAGGTCATCCCGCTTCTTCCCCGAGACGCGGAGCTCGTCTCCCTGGATGGAGACCTGCACCTTGAGCTTGGAGTCTTTCACGTCTTTGACGATGCGCTTCCCGATGTCCTGCTCGATCCCTTCCTGAATCAGGACTTCCCTCCGCAGGGTCTTTCCGCCGGCTGCCTCGACATCCTTGAAGTCCAAACAAGCCACGTCCACTTTCCGCCTGGTTGCGTGGTTGATCAGGATGTCACGGACGGCTTCCATCTTCATTTCGTCCTCGGTCCGGACAAGGACACGGTTCGTCTTGCTGTCCCATTCCACTTCCGTGTTCGACCCACGGAAATCGTAGCGCTGCAGGATCTCCTTGCTGGCATTGTTAACCGTGTTCGCGATCTCTTGCATATCGACTTTGTTCACGACGTCGAACGAAGGCATTTCTTACTCCCCTTGCGTCAGTTCA
>MDTE01056673.1_pt1 | contig 26646 bp, 20 predicted proteins | sample 811231 | NCBI WGS metagenome assembly MDTE01 (sample SAMN05326651, study PRJNA326480) | marine metagenome | isolation source: seawater | place: Indian Ocean: Red Sea | collected 2010
TGCAACCGCGTTTCATCATGGCGTGAGACGGCCGATCATCTCTCCAAGGAATCCTCCAAAGACCTCATCCTCATGAACGGGATCCCGAAGGCGCTCGTTCTGTCCTCAGCATGACCCAAACCAATCCCGCCAGCCCGAGGAAATTAAGGAAGGCCAGACAATGGTTTGAAAAACCAACGGGAGTGTCCCAAACTGGACTCTAATCATCTGCAAATGATCAAACGATTGGTAGAGAGTCTAAAACGTCCAGAGAATCGCAAGTATGTCCTTTTCTCGCTTTTTGCGGTCGGTGGGGGCCTCCTGGTTGCCGCGACCGCTCTCCTCAGTGGCGGACTTGGAAAAACCGATGCCAATCTGATCTGGTACACCGTCCAAAAGGGGGATCTGCCCATCAAGGTCACCGAGCGAGGCAATCTCGAAAGCCAGGAAAACATCGACGTCCGCTGTATGGTTGATGACGTTTCGGGGGATGAGATTCACGGGACCCCCATTGTCTGGGTCATTCCCAACGGCTCCGCAGTGAAAAAAGGAGACCTGCTCGTTGAGCTCGACGCCGCCTCTCAAACCGAGAGGCTCGATCGACAGATCCTCGAAACCAATCGAGCCCGCGCCGCCAAGACCAAGTCGGAGATTCAATACGAAAACCGAATCACCCAAAACCATACCCTCTACCAAGAGGGAATCCTTCAGGTTGAACTGGCCCGCATCGCGCTCGAACAATACGAGGATGAACAAGGGGGCACCTTTCAAATCAGCCTTCAAGACATCGAACTTTCCATCCAAGAAGCCGAGGCCAGCCGGCTCATTGAACAAACCAATCTGGAGGGCGTTCAACAGCTCTACAATCTCGGCTACCGAAGCCACGGCGAACTTGCCGAAGCCCGACTCCAAGCCATGCGTTCCAACCGTCAACTCGCTTCCGCGATCGCAAAGCGCCGTGAGCTCCTGGAGTACGAATACAAAAAACAGAAAATGGAACTGGAAGGAAAACTCGCCTCCGCCAAACGTACCCTCCAACAAATCGAACGCGACAATGAAGCGCTTCTTGACCAATCGAAAGCCGAGCTCGATGAGGCCACCGAGGATTTCAACAAGGAAACCGAACGCCTCGAGCGCTACAAAAACTTCATCGCGAATTGCCGTATTTATGCGCCCCAAGACGGTCTGGTCGCCTATGCCAATCGAGGCCGCTACTCCTATATGGAGATCCGCCCAGGGTCGAACCTCCGCTATCGCCAAAAGATTCTCACGCTCCCCAATCTCGCCAAGATGCAGATCAAGACCGCCATTCACGAGTCGGTCCTGGATCAAGTTCAATCCGGACAAGAAGCCACCATCCGGATCGATGCGCTTCCCAACTCACTTTATCAGGGAGTCGTCCAGTCCGTTGCCGTCTTGCCCGATCAGGGAAACTACATGAGCTCCGACACGAAGGTTTACGAAACCGTCATCACCGTTGACGAGGAAGTGTCCATGATCAAGCCGGGCATGACCGCCGTGGTCGAGATCCACATCGACCACCTGGAAAACGTGATCACCATCCCCGTTCAAGCCATCGTGCAAATCAAGGAGCAGACGTGGGTTTATGTCGACCGTTCGGGTCGGGTGGAGACACAGGATATCGTCCTTGGTCGCACCAACGAAAAATTCGTTCAAATCTTGGAGGGACTGGACCAAGGCGACCGCATCGTGTTGAACCCGATGGCTATCGTCGACGAGACTTCGACGAGCACAGAGTCCGGGAAAAACGAAGAGCAGGCATCCTCTGGCCTCAGCAACGATGGGTAGCCTCTTATCGGTTCTGGTTTTCACCTTTCGGAATCTGAGGCAACATAAGTTGCGCAGTTTCCTCACCATTCTCGGCACCATCCTCGGGGTGGCCTCGGTGATTTCAATGCTCGCGGTCGGAGAGGGCTCGAAACAGCTAGCCATCGAGCAGATTCGAAGCCTCGGCGCAGCCAACGTCATCATCCGGAGCGTCAAACCAGACGACAGCGCCCTCCCTGAAGAGGGATCAGGAAACACCGCCACGACACAAGAAAAAACCAGTCGCGTTCTCGATTACGGGCTCAAATACCGCGATCTCGATCTCCTCTCCTCCACGCTGCCCATCGTCGAAAAAGTCGTTCCTCTGGCATTGGTCAGACGGAACGCCCACCAAGGTCGCTTCCGGATTCCCAATGCCAGGATCTTGGGAACCATTCCCGATTATCTCGACGTCAAGAACCTTCGAATCAAACGCGGACGCTTTCTCACAGAATTGGACCAAGACACCACCGCGAACGTCGCCGTTCTGGCAGCCGGTTCAGCCCGATCCCTTTTCAGTTTTGAAGATCCCCTCGACAAAACTGTTTTCCTCGGCACGCAAGCTTATCGCGTGGTTGGCATCTTGGACAGACAGGCAAGCGGGGTTGAAACGCCTGGCGCAGTCGGTCAACAGAACATGAACAATGATATCTATATCCCGATCATTGCGGCCCAACGACGCTTTGGTGAGCTGCAGATGATTGTTCGCTCCGGCAGTCGAGACTACGAGCGCACCCAGTTGAGTGAGATTACCCTGACCGTGGAAGACGAGGATCTGGTCAGCCAGACCGCGGCCATGGCTCGAAAACTTCTCGAAAAAAACCATCCCAAGAAAGATTTCGAGATTCAAGTCCCGCTCGAACTCATGCGACAGGCAGAGCGTCAAAAACGCATATGGAACTTGGTGCTCAGTTCAATCGCCGGGATCTCACTTTTGGTTGGTGGCGTCGGGATCATGAATATCATGCTTGCGACGGTGACAGAGCGCACCAAGGAAATCGGCATACGGCGCGCCCTCGGAGCCAAGCGACACCACATCACCATTCAGTTTCTGGTGGAAACCACGGTACTCTCCGGGACGGGAGGCCTCATCGGGGTGGTCGTCGGCTTGGCGATGGGCACCATCGTGACCCTGACTTCCGATATTCAAACGGTCTTTCGGATTTGGGCCGTCGTTCTCTCCTTTGGAATCTCGGTCTGCATCGGGATCGTCTTCGGACTCTACCCGGCGCGACGCGCCTCACTCCTCGACCCCATTCAAGCTCTCCGTCATGAATGACCGTCCCTCCCTCGGCGCGCGCCTGCTGTCCCCCGCCTGCCTGGCACTAGCCCTCCTCAGCCTGTTTTGCGCCTTCGCCCTGTTGGCCAAAGGATCTCCTGAAGCCAACATGGAGCTCCATCAGGCAAGGCTCGGAACCAATCAGGAACAGAAGGCCCACCTGGAGGGACGACTGCATCGTCAACAATGGGTGCGCCGCGCCATGATTGGGGGCCTCTTTACCACTTCGACTGCTTTTTTTGTAGCCGGCTTCCTGACGCTCAATCCGACTCGCTCGGACGAATAGCCGATCCCTTCCCGTGAGCATCGGCTCCAGGAAGCGACCCTTGGCCCAGGCGCCGAAGCATTTTCGAAACCTTGAGGAATGGGGGAATATCGCCGTAGGTCGCCCCCGCCGATCGAGGGTAAATCAGGTTCCTCTCGGGTTGGAATTCAGGATCGTTGATGTGGGGCCAGAAGCCGAGTTCATCGAGTTCCATCGCTTCCAGATCAACGGCCAACCCGGCATCCGCGACGATGTAACTCATCCGGGAATTGGCCACCGCGATCAGCGCTTCGCGAAGGTCCTGCAGGGCATCCAGCAAGTCCGTACCGCGAACGCCCGGCACTCCCAGGGCGAGCTGAAGTCGGATACTGGTGACCTGCTCCGCCGCCAACGCCGCTCGGGTGACGCTAATGGGATACTGGAGGCGGGTCTGCGCCATGTCCCGCATCCGCTGACGAATGTCAAACTTGATTTGATCCTCATAGGCCATCAGACCGCGCCGTTGCACTTGATAGCCGATCAGAGCCTCCCGATAACGATTTCGCTGCCGCAGTCGATTGACCGGCAGATCAATCGCCAGGCCGACTCGTGACTGGCTTTCCTGCCCGGTGAATTGGAATGGATTGTTGTCCCTTGTGCTCAATGAATGAGCCGCATTCAAATCCAAGATGGATCTCAGATCGTCCGCCGCAATCTTGATGTTGCGCCACTGATCGGCGAGCCTTCCGCGAACATTCATCAAGTCCATGCGCTGCACCAATGCCGTTGCCATGGCGTCGTCCATCTGAATGTTAATCGGCAACAAACCGCTCTTGGATTGCGCCAGCGCCTGATCGGCGACGGTGACGAGTCCTTGAGAAGCATCCATCGTTTCCTTGAGCCGTTCCTCATCGGAACCCTCCCGGTCAAATCCGCCCACCCCCTCCTCGAGCGAAACCAAGAGGTCGCGAACCCGATCGCCCACCGCGATGGCCTCGCTCAAGAGCCTCTCGAGCTTCTCCCGCCGAGGGTCATCCAGCACCGTTTCCAAGGATTCGTAAAGCGCCTTTAGGTCCTCGCCTAGTACGGATAGATGACCTTCACTCGTTTCAAGAGCTTCGTCATTAGGATCCTGACGACGCGCCAGTTCAAGCAGAGAGCTACCTTGTCGAAGACGCGCTTCAATCAACGCGGTATTCCCCTGAAAGCGCATAATCAAGGGGTTCCGGGTCGCCGTCACCTCACCCGCCGCCAAATCGGCTTGAGCTTGGCGGACTCCCAACTCGGCCGTATCAACCTGAAATCGCAGGAGTTGAAGCTCCAAGGTGTGGGTATCGGCCCGTCGTCCTTCCGCCTTCCGACGAAGCTCAAACCACTCTAGTAATCGCTGGATCAGGAAAATGTTGGCATTGAGAAGCTCATTTCGATTGGGGTTGGGATGGGTCAGACGATCGCCGACGCGGCTTTGCCAACGCCGCACCCGGCCGCCGGCCACTTCAATCTCGTCCAACAAGGTCAACTGCTCGAGCTCTCCCAACTCGATATTCAAAGGCGTTTCCGTGGGAATCCCGATTCTGATCTTCAAGTCATCAAGCCGCTCTTCCAGATTATTCCATGTCGAGATGAGACGGCTCCGCCCCGAAAGCATGCTTTGCTCAAACTGATCCACGGCGACTTGATTGGGGGCGTTTTTCACCCCTGACCGCACCTCTTCTCTCGCTTGCTCAAACGTGCGAATGAGCGAGAAGTAATTCTGAGATTCGATTTCGATGCTCCGAAAGGTCTGGAGGAGCGAGTAGTAGGCGGCAGCCAGCCCTTCAAAGAAGGTCTTCCTGAATCGGGCGTATTCTCGTGCGCCATAGATCACATCTCGCTCGGCTTGAATCAGAGGGTTCAATCTCACATCCCTCTGAAAGAGGGATTGATTGAGATTAAACAGAAACCGGGAGCCAATATCGGTGGTCAAGCCCTCAGGCCCGTCAAACCGCACGACCACATCGTTGGCCCATCCCACCAGAAGACTTCCCCCCGTGGGGATCACTTGACGTCCTTGAAGGTTTGATTGAGTCGACAGCGCAGCTTCAGACTGCCCCCCGCTCCGCGTATGGCTCAGGGTCGAACTCGACCCCGCCCCCTCGGAACTGAATCGCGGCTTGTATTCAAACCGTTCTTGGGTGAGCGCGAGCGCCGCCCGATAAAGCCTTTCTTTTTGCGTCTGGTATTCCCGGCTCTCCATCCGGGCCAATTGGATGATCCGATGCAGGGATAATCGCTCCGCCTGGTCTCCCATCTCTGCGGAAGGCGGTGCTTGGTATCGCTTCTGATACTCCTCGCGAACACTCGCAAACTCGATCATGCGTGCCAAACATCCGGGGGGAAGATCATCCCAATAGCCCGTGGGGATGGGTTGGATGGCCATGCTGCCGATTCGCGACTCTGACCCCACCGCCACCCTCGCCTGAGATCCACTCACCACGTCGGCGGATTGAGCCATCGGGTCATCGACTTCCCTCACGGACTCCCCTTCAACCTCCTGCAACAGCGGAAGCTTGTAGGCGTAGAGATGCGGTCCGGGATCCGGCAGTTTCGGGTCATCGGGATCCCCGGTGTCGTGAAGTCGCGAGATGGGATCTGGTTGGATTGAAAAACCGGCCTCCAGGGCCCAGGGCCCCTGCGAGGCTCGTTCTCGAATCAGACCATATGCCTCCCGGTCGGCACTCTTCCGATAACGCGACCGGGCGCATCCTGAGAGCAACACGACGAACAGGATGACGAGAAGAGCAAGCGTTCCCCATTGAAACCCTCGCTGCGAGGCAGGGGACCGCAGGAGCGAAGCTTTCTTGCGTGGAAAACATTTCAGGTGAACCATGGGCGCCGCCTATCATCACCGGCTGCCACCGATCGTCAAGCATCACCCCGCGGACGGGGTTGGTGCTTGCGCCGGTCCCTGATCGGCCAATGCCTCAAGCGAGGGCGCGAATCCGTGATTCGAGAAAGATACCTCGACCAGCGGAATGGCACATGAGGGATTCCCCACGGCCCCGGTCACCAAGCCCTTATCTGAGAAATCCGGGACTCCCTCAGAGGATCCAGCTCGATCGGGCCTCTTTGAGCTCGATGAGAGATTGAGGCTCGTGACCGGGTTCGTCCTCGTTGGCCAGGTGGTAGTAGGTATTTCCTTCGTAATCGGTTTCCCCAGCGACGACCGATGTAAACGCCGCCTCCTCCTCTACAAACTGACAACACGCCGGGCCGCTGATCGCCCATCGGCCGCTCTCTTCATGGAAACGGACATCCCAGGCATTCAATCGCTCAAGGGGCCTGCTGGATTGACCCGATTCCTTGAGGAATTGAAGGAACACATTCTGTCCTTCCAGCAAGGACAACACTTCCTGCGAAGCCGGATCTCGCACCAAGGCCATCAGTTCGGCCACCGACTCCAACCGCAAACTACGAAGGGTGGTCGCCCGCGCAATCGGACGTGCCAACCAAGCCAGGGACTCCGACAGATGACCACGGATAAAGTCCTCGCCGGTCTTGAGGAAGAGCTCATCCTTTTCCTCGTCGCTGTAGTGATCCCACTGCTCCACGCCCGACGCCATGTAACCCTTGAGGATATGCCAGAGTTCGGAGAAGAGAACCCGTCCCTCCCTCAGTTGGTTTTCGATCAAGGGAAGAACCCCCTCCAAGTGGGGGTATGCCTTCCAGGTATCCTTGATCTGTGAATCACGAAACAGATAGACGCTGGCATCCTGAAGGATGTCCTCAGCGGTTTCGGGAGCAAGCGACAAGCGGGAATCTCCGGTCACCATCTCAAACAGGGCAACGCCGGAGGCAAAGATATCGGAGGCCTGCGTCAGCGGGATCCCACTCTCGACATTCGCCGAATCGATCAAGAGCTCGGCATAATCTGGCGTGGCAGAGTAGAGATACTCTTTTGTTTTCCCTAGGTATCGCGGCGTAAAGAAAGCCCCCATATCGACAAATCGAACATGCCCATCGGGCAACCGCAGAACGTTCTCCGGCTTAAAATCAATCACGACGATTCGGTTTTCATGAAACCGTTCCAAAATGGCGAAGGTTTCATAAGCCGTTCGCCGAAACTGCTTCACCCAGGCCGCAGACTCCCCGTGTTTCACTCCGGCGTCACACCATTCCTGAAGATCCTGCCCGGCAAGGAATTCCATCCCCACGTAGGCAAAGCGGCGTTCGTAATGAATGTCCGCACCATAGAACCGGGGAACCAACGACTGAAGGGGTGACAATGATTGGATTTCCTCGAAATTGGCCACCTCGAGTTGGAACTCGACGTAGGGACCGTAACTCACCTCATCGGGCAACCCACAGTCCAAATCAAAGATTTTGACGACGACTTCGGGATGGTTGGTGCGGTAAATCGCCGTCTCGGACGACACCCGCATCGCCGCTTCAAGCGTCACCTCCCCCCACTGGCCGAGTTGCAATTCCAGGCCAACAAATCGTTCCCCGAGCGACCCGTTTCCGGAGGAAACTGTCATGGCGACGAAACTTCTAACGTAGTATCTTCCACCAAACATGAAAAGCGTAAAATCAACAGCACCTCGGCTTTTCGCGCCGGAACATCAAACTCAATTCCTCCGCTCGCTCGCAACGTTCTTGACTTGGGTCCAGTCGGTCGAGTCCGTATGCTGGCCCGATGAAGACCTTCACTTGTTTGTTGAGCCTAAGTCTTAGCCTCGTCAGCCTTTTCGCCCAGTCTCCCAAACTCCTTCAGGCCGGCCCGATGATCGGCCATGTGGACGATGACGAAGCTCGAATCTGGGTCCGCGTCAAGAGAAACGCCGTCACCACCAGCACCTTATGGCAGGCCGACCGGGCCTATCGCCCCGCCCGCGTGGAGGACCTGGGAAGCGGCTTCTTCGTCATTCATTTCCTGGGCATTGAGCCCGCCACGGCCACGACCGTTCAAATCGAAGTCTCGCGCCAAACCGCGCCGAGCGAAACCGCAACAGTGCATTTCAGAACCGCCCCCCCGGCGGGAACGACGGGACGGGTGCGGATCGCCTTCGGTTCCTGCAGCAAGGTGTCTCAGTATCAGTCCGGCCCCATCTACAAAGCCATCGCGTCGGAAAAGCCGGAGATGGCTATTTTCGTCGGCGACAACTCCTATTTCATCATCGCGGATGGAAGTGAGAAGCATTTCAACACCTCCGGTCCGGTGGGCGACTGGACCTCCATTGAGGGCATGCTGCATCGCCACCTGATCACCCGCGTTCATCCTGATCTCGAAGCCATGTTGCGGACCGTGCCATGCTACGCGGTTTGGGATGATCACGACTACGGCCCCAACAACGCCGACCGCACCTTTGAGTTGCGAGAAGAAGCCGCCCTTGCCTTTCGGCAAATGTGGGCCAACCCCGCTTACGGCACGCCTGAGGTTCCGGGCATTTTCAGCCGTTTCCGTCATGGCCCGGTGGAGGTCTTTCTCATGGATGACCGCTACCACAAGTATTCTCCCCAAGAGCACCAGGACGTGACCCCGGAAACCGGAAGCATTTGGGGCCCCAAACAACTCAGTTGGCTGATCGAGGGGCTCAAACGCTCCACCGCCCCGGTCAAGTTGATTGCCAACGGCACTCAAGTCCTCAGCAAGTCAGAGGGAGGCGAAGGTCATTACCGAGAGGCGACGGGCGAACTCCATCGCTTGAAGACCGTGCTCCAAACCTATGAAATCGGTGGCGTGGTGTTCTTGACGGGGGATCGACATTTTTCTGAGGCAATGCAAGAACGGCTTCCCAATGGGCCCCTGGTCATCGACTGTACCAGTTCTCCACTCCAACAGAACCAAAAGGTCGGCCCCCTGGAGGGACGGGAACACGAGAATCGGCTGTGGGCCATGCGGGGCAATAACTTTGGACTGGTCACCATCGACATTCCCCAGCCCGGACAGGGTACGATCCGCTTTGAAACACGGGATGAATCGAACCGACTCTGCAAGGTCGAGGATCGTCCTAGCCTGACCGAGTGGAGCCTTGCCGAGCTGAATTACTGAGGCCCGCTCACTTCGGTTGGTAAATCACTCCGCCCAGTGCCGGAACGCCCTCCACGCGAGCCGACCGCCCCGGCAATCCTTCGATGCTTGTGTCGCCAAAATTGACCGTGACGGCGACTTGTTCCGGTCCTGTGCCGTACCGTGTCCGCTGTAGCAGTCCCGACGAATCGAGACGCTCAAAGCAAGTCAACGGCAACCACCCCACGAGACGATGAAGCGGTGCCCAGAAGGCCAAGTGATGCCGGATTCGCTCTTTTCGCCTCGGCCACATCTCTCGACTGAGATGATACATCGGAGGGACCGCATAGAGGACTTCGAAAAGCGACCGGGTCTTTGTCAGGTCATCAAACTTCAACGAATCAAAACTCCAATGATGGGTGGTGACCAACTCGTCTCCAAGCACCGCTTGATACAGTGGGATTCGGATCGTCGGATCAAAATAGGGTGAACGCAAATGGGTTGGGATCGGGATCGGTTTAAAACGTTGCTCGGGTGAATCCGGCGGCCAGTGCCTCCCCAGAAAATACTCACTGTTGCGGTCCCGGAAACGAGGGTCAAGGTGGCCGATGTAGGGAGTGTGCACCCCGTGGCCAAAATGAATCACATCGGCAAACAGAATCGAACCTCCCTCACTACCCACCAGCATTCCCTGATCCTCTTCGATCCAGCGCAAACGGTGCCGTCGATGGCCGGTATCATCGGACCGGCTCGCTGGGTGAAGGGGATGGTAATCATCGAAACACTCTCCCGTCGCATCACAGTCCACAAACCATGCATCGTATCCGTTATGGTCCCGAACTCGTTGGATTCGTTCCCGAAAATAGGGCCATGCTGCCTCCGGTGAAAAATGGTAACCTCTCCCCTTGAAGCCCCCCTGTGGGCGCCCCTTCGCTTTGACGATCCGCCCCGTTTCAAAAGCCAGGCGATCAAACTGCGCCGTCTCCCAGGTCTCATCCGGCGCAGTATCGGGTGAATGGACAGAGTGATAAGAGTCGTAGGGTCCGATCACATACCCCAACTCTCGAGCATGCCCCACCACGTCAGGACGAATGGTTTGACTGTAAAGATCACTCATCACCAGGACGGCTTGATCGATTCCCGCCTGATCCAGCTGGTCCAGGAGTGAGGTCGACAATCCGTCACCCCACGTTTCAGCCGGCCGGAGGAAAGCACCAAAACCCGCTTCGAATGCTCGCCTGGCTTCAGCAACCTGCTCGCGCCGCATCACCGCCGAATGATCAGGCTCTTTGGGGGCCAACAAAGCGCGATTGATCGCTCCGGCGATCGACGTCGTCAGATAGGCCATCGGCCAATCCGCCTGGATGAGTTGGTCAAGCGCAGACTGCTCCTCCATACGGAACCCATCGCGCATCCGAGCCCCGGCGCTCCCCGGTTGGGCCGCTTTGAGTGCCTTGGCAAATGGGATCCACTGCCGGCGAGGCACGTCGTGGCGACTGAATATCGACGGCCCCCAAAGGTAAATGTGGGGGGCTCCCAAGAGCTGCGAAACGTGCGGGAGCGCCTTGGCTTTGTCTCGCAGGGAGCGGATCGGGGGGATCGCTCCCAAGACTTCCGACTCGACCCGCCAGGCTCGGAAGGCTCGCGCGATGGCCAACGGATCGTTGTCGACCCATTCAACAACCAATTGAGCCGGATCCACGTTGTTTCTTCCCTCGGGATAGGAGAAACGAATACCGATCCGGTTCTTCAAAACCAGGGAGGCGTAGTGAGGGCAGGGTATGATCACCGCCAACGTCCGATCACCATATTGCACCCCAATGAGCGGCAATTCCCTCAAATCCCATGGGGATCGATGCTGCAGGAATGGCCAACGATCTCGCTGGCGCCAATCGATCTGGATCCCCCCGCTGATCGGCAGGTACAACATCGAGGCCCCCTCCGGAAACCACCAGGTCAATTGACGCCCGCCTCCCGCTTTCGCCTCAAGCCACTGGCTCCCCGGTCCGACTGCTTCGATCGCGACAAGCTTCTCCTGGCCTTCAATCGGAACCAGAGAGATTCCCGCCAGGCAACTTCCCATGAGAACGGCGAGAAAAAATCGCCTCAGTGGTCTCACGTCCATCGCCCGAATCGTGTTCAGCATTCTTAGCAGATTCACCATATGCCATCGTTTTCAATGTCGCGGCCTGCTCCCCATGCAGGTTGCCCTGGTTAACCGGGCACGGCTATCCAGTGCAGCAACGGGACCGACTCTCGGGAATTCTCACACCCCAGACCGGGCGAAAAGGCTTAGATGTTACGAAACGACTCACGGCGTGAAAACCAGTAGAGTAGAGCCGTCAAGCATAGAGCTATGAAAATAAAACCCGATTGAATCATGTAAACCAATTCGGGAGATCGCTCGTTAAGAACCCAGCGCACCATCTTCACCGAAAACGCGCCCATCCCTAGAACGAGGATGAACTTCAGCCCGTAGGCCACGCTCCGGAGATGGAGCGGTGTCATCCTCGCGACCAGACTATTCTCAATCGGCTGCATTCCCAGGGAAAAGAACAAATAGCATAGCCCCACCACAAAGAGCAGTCCCTCCGATAGGAAACCGAGCAGGATCATGAACGGGAGCGCCGCCAGGTGAAACAAGAAATAGGCTTTTCGTAAATCCATCCAATCCGCCAACCTGCCCCCGGTGATCTGACCGAAGATTCCGAAAAGATAGATTCCAGATACGAGGAGGGTGGTTCCAAAAGACTGGGCGGGAGAAACATTCCAACCAGGTTCCTGCTCCATCCACTGTCCGACGAGGTGGATTTTTTGCTCAAAGTATCCAGGAATCGAGACCACCGTTCCGCGATAACAGAGCCCGAGTACGCCCATCGCCATCAGCAGCAAGACGAAACACCGAATGGGTCGACCCGCAGTCCCTTCTGCCGAGACGGCTCCTTGCGCGACCGGCTGCTCATCGATATCCATTCTCCAGAGCACGACCCCCACGCAAAAGACAAACAAGCCGCTGACGAGGTAAACCGACCCCCATCCAAAGAAATGGGCTCCGGCTCCCGCCACCAAAGGACCCAGGCCGATTCCCAGATTCCCCCAGACTCCGTTATTCCCCAAGGCCCTGCCCCGGCTTCTGCAACACTTACTAATCAAACCAATGCCAACCGGGTGGTAGATCGAGGCAAAAAAACCAATCGCGGCAAGCAGCAGGCCAAAAACACCCACGCTCCGGCTGAAGCCCGTCGCAATCGACGACAATCCCAAGCCCCAGAACATGACGACCAACAGTTTCTTGTGGCCGTAGCGATCCGCCAAGAGTCCCATCGGAAGCGAAACGATTCCAAAGAGAAGATACATCCAGAACCCGAGGTTAAGGGTTTCCGCCAAGGTCATCTTCAAATCCCGGTGAGCCCACAACGCCAAGGAGGGGAAAACCAGCATGTAGAAGTGGGCGAAGAAGTGACCAATGCCACATAACAGCAAGATGCGTTTCTCATTGGCGTTCATCAAAACGACTCGACTTCTTGATCAAGATTTCCGGACACGAGCTAGGGTTTCGGATCCTCTCGAGTCGGTTTAGGCGAGGAGAGGCGAGCCAGAAGAGCTCCCACCAGAACGATGAGCGTGGTCCCCAGAATAATCGTAAAAAAGTCATGGAACGGACTCGCCTTAACGCCCTGATCCGCCAGCCATGAGCCGGGATTGACCAAGGAAAGCCAGAGAATCATGAGAAGGCCGGCGATCGTTCCCGTCATCGCCGCCGCGTTGTTGGCTCGGCGAGAAATCAACCCAAGCAGAAAGATGCCCAGCATCCCTCCGCTAAAAATCCCGGACAGATTCCACCACGCGTCCAAGGCACTCTTGACATGAATCATCGCGAGCGCCGTCAACGTTCCCGCGAGTCCCCAGACAAGGGTCGTCCCTTTCAACACCCGCATGGATTCCTGTTCCCCGGCAGCAGGCCGCCAATATCGAAGATAAATGTCACGGAGAAAAAGCGTTGCCGAGCTATTCAAACTCGTATCCACGCTGCTCATGGCGGCAGCGAAAATAGCCGCGATGAGAAGACCCGTCACCCCCATCGGCAACTGGGTCACGATGAAGTGCGGAAAAACCGCATCCGGCTTTTCGGCGGCGTTGACCGCTTCCGGAAGCAATTCGGGTTGAGCGCTATAAAAGGCAAACAGTCCGGTTCCAATGAAGAAGAGGATTCCAGCGACCGGGGGAAAGAGAAGGGCTCCAATCCAGACGCTGAACCGCGCATCCCGATCGGATTTTGCGGTGATATATCGCTGAACAAAACTCTGATCGATTCCAAAATTCTGAAGATTGATAAAGATCCCATAGACAAGGATCAGCCAAAAGGTCGGTTCCGAAAGACTCAGCCCAAAGGATCCGAGACTGAATTTCTCCTCTGCTTGAGCCATGGCAAACAGCTGCCCTGGGCCCTCCGGCATCCCAAACAGCAACCATGCGGCACAGAGGATCGCCCCCACGGTCAGCACCACACTTTGAATGACATCCGTCCAGATCACCGCCTCGATCCCGCCCAAGATGGTGTAGATGGTGACCAACAATCCGGTGATGAAAATGATGGTGGGAACACTCCACCCGGTCAGAGGCGCCACGGCCAGGGCCACGAGATAGAGGATCGTTCCCATGCGGGCGAGTTGAGTCAGAAGATAACAAATCAGGGCATAGTTTCGCGCCCACGGGCCAAATCGCTGTTCCAAATGAAAATAAGCCGAGACCTCCGTCCCACTCCGATACAAGGGCACAAAATATCGGGAGGCCACCCAAGCCGCGATGGGCAACGACAGCCCAAAAACCCAAGGGCTCCAGTTTCCCGAATAGGATTTTCCAGGGTTTCCCAGGAAGCCAATGCTACTCATATAGGTCCCAAAGATCGACAATCCAACCACCCATCCCGACAGGGAGCGCCCCGCGGCCATGAATTCCTCCGTCCCTCGACTACGCCGGGACAACCAACAACCCACGCCGAAGAGACTCGCCAGATAGACGCAAAAAACCAAGAGATCAACGGAGCGCAGGGATTCGGTCATCACAGTTTCAGGATTCCCGAGGACGTTAGCGCGGATGGGGTCCCAAGCCAATGGATTTCAATCTAAACCACGTCCGCCAAACACATTCAGGGAAGCGACCCTCCCTGTGATCAGCAAAAGGATGGTCAACCGCGTCCCGCCGTCGACGGAAACCATCCAAGCTCGATCACATCGGCCGTTTACCAGAATTCATTCGCGGACAGACGCTAGACCAGTGCCCTTTGAGGCTCAACCACTGCCCCCTTTTGACTTCGGCCTTGGGTGGCCTCCGATGCCAACCCACCCGACCCGTTCTAGGGGCTCAGATAACCGACGATTGAACGGAATCGATCGGGATTGTTTCCAGGATTCAGATTTCCTTGGGTACTCCCTGACCGCACATCCCACAACGATGGATCAAAGGCCTGAGCGGTGGTCGAAAACGACACATGCGCATCTCCCCAGAGGACATTGAGCCCAACTGGATTCCGTTGCGTTTTGTGAGGGATGGTTTTGAAGGAGTAGACAAATCCCGTATAGAGCGTGCGATGAGATCGGAGCTGATTGCCCCGCTCGGCAACCAATCCCCATTGCCGCTCGTTTTCGTTCTTGGGATTGGGGCGCGCGGGGCGGTCCGATTGAGGGTAATAGACATAACTCGATCGCACCCAGGCACCTTGGGCAACCGGAAAGGGGTGTCGTTGATTTTGATAGTCTTTCAACTCATACCCCCGCCCCTCCAACTCCGCCTCGCCACCTTTCAACCCCGGATCATAGTAGAGCTTAGGTTCGACAATATAGTTCCCTGTAAAGAGATGCCCATGATTGAACGGATGGGCCACATCGGCCGGTTGTTGATCGGCACCGCCGAAAAGCCGATAGGACCACCAAGGCTGACTCCCCTTCACGACCTCCGGATTGAATAGCGAGGGAAAGAGTTTGTCCTCGTGATCGTCCGCGTAAAGAAACGTGGCGATCCCAAATTGTCGCAGATTGTTTGTGCAGGCCGCCCGGTGGGCTTTGTTCTTGGCCACACTCAACGCCGGTAGAAGCATTCCCGCCAAGATCGCGATAATGGCTATCACCACGAGCAATTCGATAAGCGTAAAGCCTTGACGATGGAATCTCACCCAGTCAATGAACCATTGCCCCACCCAACACGCAAGGGGTTTAAAGCCACCGGGGCTCCCGGCTCGGATCGGCCTCCCGCCAATACGGGGACTTCCCGCTTGAGGCAATGCTGAGGCCGTCTAAGATAGGGACATGCGATTAATTCTCTTGGCAACCTGTCTTGTATTGGCCGTCCAAGCAGAGAACTGGCCGGGTTGGCGAGGCCCCCGGGGGGATGGGACGAGCTCCGAGTCCGCCCTCGCCATCCGTTGGAATGACACCGAGAATATTGCCTGGAAGACTCGGGTTCCGGGAACCGGACACTCGTCTCCGATCATTTGGAATGACCAAGTCTTCCTCACGACCGCACGTGAGGCGGAGCAGGAACGGATCCTGTTGGCATTGGACCGGCAGTCCGGCGCGATTCAATGGCAGCGGACGGTGCTTCGATGCCCCCCTGAAACCATCCATCGACTCAACAGTCGCGCGTCGGGGACCCCCGCTACCGACGGGGAACGGATTTACGTCGCCTTCCTGCGCCCTGAGGGAAAGCTGGTGATCGCCCCCAATGTCAGCAACGAACGCCTCATCACGCCCGGTCGGGTGATCATGGCGGCCTATTCGCTCGACGGCAGGGAGATCTGGAGAAAGGACCTCGGCCCCTTTGTCAGCGCCCACGGGTTCAATTCATGTCCCGTTCTATTTCAAGAGCTTGTGATCCTGAACGGCGATCATGATGGAGACAGCTACCTCGTTGCTCTCGATTGCAAGACTGGCGATGAACGCTGGCGAGTGCCGCGAGAGCACCGGACGCGAAGCTACGTCACGCCGCTCATCCGAACGATCGCTGGGCGCACCCAGATGGTCCTTTCGGGAAGTCATCGCGTGACAAGCTACGATCCCCTCACCGGACAGATTCACTGGAAAACCGACGGCCCCACCGAACAGTTCATCGCGTCAATGGTCTTCAATGGCGACCTTTTCTTCGTCACGGGAGGTTACCCCGAGCGGCACATCCTCGCCATTCAACCCGACGGTCACGGAAACGTCACCGACAGCCACATCCGCTGGAGGACAAAGCGCGGCGCCGCCTACGTCCCCTCGCCGATTCTCAGCGGAGACTATCTCCTCGTGGTTGCGGACAGCGGGATCGCCTCGTGTTTTGATGCCGCCTCCGGCGAACGCCACTGGATTGAACGCCTGCCCGGCGGCCACAGCGCCTCTCCTGTAACGGCCGAAGGGCGGGTTTATTTCACATCGGACCTGGGGATCACCTCGGTGGTCGAAGCGGGCAAGGAATTCAACGTCCTGGCTCAAAACGAGATCGGGGAACGGGTTTCAGCCAGTGTCGCTGTCAGTCATGGTCAGATTTTCCTCCGAAGTCACCGACACCTGTTTTGCATCGCCCCCACGAAACCCTGATCTCAGCCCCCCTTGCATTTCGCGCCAGGATGAAACCTGCCCGCATGATGCCTGAGGCCTACCTTGCCCAGCTCCCCGAGGAACGTCGGCAGGCCCTTCAACCCGCGAGGAAATCCAATCCGGGGTGATCGGATACTTTGTCCCTCACGCCCTCTATCCCCCGGGCTACCGCTGCAACCCAGCAGAACCGCTTCCCTTTGCCCGCCTCGCAAAAGAATGACATGACGCTGTCGATGATGAGCCTCTACGCCGACCCCTCCCACTGCGAATGGTTTCAGTCGGTCTGGAAAAAGACCGGCAAAAAACTGGATATGGGAAAATCGTGCATCCGATTCAAACGCCTGGAGGACATCGCCCTTGACGTCATCGGTCAGGCCATTCGACGGATTCCTATCAGCAGACTCATCTCCCTTTACGAGGCGGCTCAATCCTGAGTCGTCACCCAGAGCGGACCTTCGATTCATTGTGACCCCGCGTGAGCAAACCACGGGTCCCATCACCGAGCGGAGCTCTCGCCGGATGATTGACGCCTTGAAGAAGCCAACACGATGGAACCGCTCCGCCTTCCCTGAGATCCAAACCAAAGTCCACGGCGGCAGGTGGATCACCCGAAAACCGGACGACCATCCCAGAAAAAAGGAGAGATCCTTGAAGTCACCCTCGGTTTCCCTTCGCATGATCCATGGGAGTCGTCCTGTAGAAGCGACGCCAACACCTGCTAGACTCTGCCGCCAAGACGGCGGGTGACTCCTCCCCCTATCAGCCACTGACCGCTTCGCAACCAAACGTCAGTTGGTTTCCAAAAGGGTCCGTCAGGGTAAAATCCAAGTGACCATGCGCCTTCACGGAGGGGGGCGCCGGGGCCTGACCCCAGCCTTGCGAAGGGGCGTCTGAATCGAGCTCCTCCTGCTCAAGCTGCCAGGGCCGATGTTGATGGATGTCCTTAAAGCAAGACAGAACGTCACTCACCACGAAGTAAATCTGGCTCCGTTCCCATCCCGCCTCCACCTTCAGCATCAAGGCCGATGAATCTCGACGAAGGCCGGCATGGGTGGGGAGATCTCTTGGCCACTGCCATTCCAAGGCAAATCCCAATCGCCGGTAGAAGGCGAGCGCCGATTCTAAATCTCCAACCGCCAACGTGGGCACTTGTTCATCAATTCTCCAACTCATCGACCCCTCACCCCCGTCCCTCCTTAAAACCGCCCCGGACCGAATGCGTCACCATCGAGATGAGGCGTCTCTTCACAAATGAGTTCGGCCAATAGGCGCCCGGTCGCCGGCGCCAGGCTCAGCCCCAACATGTTGTGCCCCGTCGCCAGGTAGGCATTCTTCAGTGCTGGAACTTGGCCGATGATCGGCAGACTGTCCCACGTCATCGGCCGCCATCCGAACCAAGGCCTCCGTTCCCCTTCCGAGCTGACCGGATTCAACAAGTAGGGTTCCGCCGACTGACAAAGTTGTTGCAACCGTTCTTCCGGGAGGGACTCATCGTATCCGGAAAACTCCATCATCGATCCCAACCGATAGCCATCCTCAAACGGCGTGACCCCGACCTTGTGCTCCGGAAACAGCATCGGATGTTTCGGACAAATCTCCGGACGACGCATCGTGATCGAATACCCCTTTCCCGGCTCCACCGGAACTCGGCAGCGGAGCTCCCCCCCCAGGCGAGCACTCCAAGCCCCCATCGCAAAAACGAAGCGGTCCGCCATGATCTCGCCCTGGGAGGTTTGCAGCGACACCACTCGCCCTCCCACTTTTCGCACCGATTGAAGCTCACATGAATCCCTAAACTGAACCCCTTTTTTCTGTAACTGCCGGACCCAGTTTCGATTGAGCACGTCGGGCCGCAAATGAGTATCACCTCGATAGAAATAAGCGCCTGGCAAATCGGCCTTCAATGCCGAGTCGAACTGAAGGAGCGAGTCCCCCTCGAGCCGTTCCGCGGCGACTCCAAATTCCTCACGCAACAACGCATCGGTTCGGGCGAAATCCGCCAAGCCACGCTCCGTCCGGAACACATACAACAACCCTTCCTCCTGCCATTGCGCTTCCAAACCGTCGGACTCAATCAGTTTCTTGTACTCGACCATTGACGAATCGAGAATGGCCTTGAGATGCCGCCCCGCCGCCAACATCGATTGATGTCGGCATCGACGAGCAAATTGCCACATCCAATGCCATAGCGCCGGATCGAAGCGGGGCTGAACTCGAAATGGCGAAGCGGGACGAAACACCGACTTGAGGGCCATCTTGACGGCTCCCGGCTCGGTGAGGGGAAGCACGTGGCTGGGGCAAACGTAGCCGCAATTCCCTTGGGAGCAGGCATTCCCGAAATCCCCCTTGTCAATGATCGTGACACGGAACCCAACACGGTCCAGATAATGAGCACAGGCAATCCCGATGACCCCGCCACCGACAATCACGATCTTCTCCCTCGTTGCCATCATACCCCGGCGTGGATTCCCTCTCGAAACGGGTCATCTGGATGCTGCAGCAAGGTCGCTTCGCTGTGAACGTAGGCCCGACCCCGGATCGTCGGAATGATCTGTCCCTTCGAATCCAATTGGTAGCTCGCCTCAAACCGACTCCCGATAATGCTCTCCTGGACCCAAGGGACTCCCGGGGCGAGTTTATTTGAAGCGGCCAGACAGGCGAGCTTTGCACTCGTCCCCGTCCCACAGGGCGATCGGTCATAGGCGTTGCCAGGGCAGAGAACAAAGTTTCGGCTATTGACTCCCGGAGTCGACGAGGGCTCGAAAAACTCAATATGATCGATTTCCTCACCCCGCTCTCCTGTAATGCCCCCGGCTACGAGCGCCTCTTTTACCCGGAGCGCCGCGGCGGTCAATTCGGATTCATTCGCCAGCGTAAGTGCCTGGGGAGCCCGTTCAACCAGAAAAAACCAGTTCCCCCCCCACGCCACATCACCAACGACCCGACCAATACCCTCCACATCCACCTCCACATTCCGGCGATGGCGGTAACTGGCGACATTCTCAATCTGAACTTCAGTGGGGCTCAACAGCTCCACCTGAACCATCCCGACCGGGGTTTCGAATTGATGCTTGCCGAGCGCCAACCGCCCCAGGTGAGCCAGCGAGGCCGCCACTCCGATCGTACCATGTCCGCACATCCCGAGGTATCCCACGTTGTTGAAGAAAACCACCCCGACGGCGCTTTCCGAGGACTGAGGTTCGCAGAGCAAGGCACCCACCAGGATCTCAGAACCTCGGGGCTCCAAGACCACTGTGCGGCGCCAGTGGTCGAATTCTCGTTCCAAGCGATCGCGCCTTTCCGCCATCGACCCCTCTCCAAGGGCTGGTCCCCCCTCAATCACCAACCGGGTTGGCTCTCCTTCCGTATGGGAATCAATGACCCGCATAGCCCCCTCGTTTCAATCCTCCCCGAATCAAGCCTTGAAGTCTTTTCCTGGCCAATCACCCCACCACCGGCAAAACAGCTCAAGTTGCTTCCCGGCATAGTCGCGCTGACTGGCACTCAATGCGTCGGTTTCATTAAAGTGCCGCTCAAATGCGGCATGACCTTGGCACACCATAAGATACTTGTAATAAAGAACCAGATCGGGGCCCTCATCAAACCGCGAGAGAACGGCAAGGGCTTCGTCGAGTTGTTGCGCCAGACGTCGGGCCTCTGCATTCCCGGCTGCGGCCCGCTCGCACAGCATCACAAAATGGAGAATTTCCCTGGGAAGGACATTCCCAATTCCCGTAATCGCCCCCACGGCTCCACACCGAACAAATCCATGGTAAACCTGAGTATCAACCCCGACCAGGAGCGCCAAACCCGGGTCCCGATGAGTGATCTGTTCCGCGGCATAGCTCAGGGAATCCGCCCCCCCAAACTCCTTGAATCCGACCAGGGAGGGAAACTCTCGGTTGAGATCAAAGAACAGATCCGCCTTGGTCTCAAAGCCATAGTAGGGGCTGTTGTAGATGATCGCAGGCAGGTCACCCCCGGCCCGAAGAATCCCCGCAAAATGATCCCGCTGGGCACGCGGAGACGTCCCGCGAGACAGGACCCGGGGGATCAACATCAAGCCCTTGGCCCCCACTTCAAGAGCGTGAGCCGCATGGGCAGCAGCGGCCTTCGGATTCTGGGCTCCGGTTCCGACAATGACCGGCACGCCCGACTGACACAACCGGCGAACGCCCTCCTGCCGCTGTTGATCGGTCAGGAGCGGCCAATCTCCCATCGATCCGCAATAAACAACGCCTCGCATTCCTGCGGCCACCAGCGACTGCGCGGTTTCAACCAGGGCGTCATAGTCCGGTTCTCGATCCGCGCTACACGGGGTCATCACGGCAGGAATACATCCTCGAAATATGCTCGTATCCATAAGCTGATTGGGCGCGTGCGTTCATCGGCCCTCGACCGACTTTGCCCAGCAATTGAAGCCAAGTCAACAGGGGCCCCGGCATGAGGGGCCTTCGTTTCCCTCACTCCCGGGGTTTTTCATTCCAACCAGAACAACCCCAACCCCTCCCGGAAGAGAAAGCTCGATGATTTTGCGAGGGCGATGAGAGCAAGCGCCGACGGCTTACTCAGGCAGCGAGAACAGAGGGAACAAGGGCGAGGGCGTTCGGGCCGACCGCAATAAAACGCGCATTTGCTCCACAACCCGTGGATGGGCAAGCGCTAAGTTTTCCGATTCGGAGGGGTCTCGTGAAAGGTCGTAGAGCTCAATCGCCGTCATCGGATCCACCGCCACGTTCCGTCGCACCCCTTTCCATCGCCCCATGCGAATGGCTTGGCGCCCTCCCCGACTGGGAAACTCCCAATAGAGGAAGGGGTGGGACGCTTGTTGGTGATGATTCCCCCTGAGGGTCGGAACCATCGAGATGCCATCGAGATGCGACGGTAGGTTCCGAACCCCGGCCAACTCACAGGCGGTCGGCAAAAAATCCCAATGCGCGGAAACATGATGGCTAACAGTCCCGGCCGGCACGTTCCCCGGCCACCAAGCGATCATCGGCACCCGGATCCCGCCCTCGTAGAGATCGCGCTTGAACCCCCGGTAGACCCCATTGCTATCAAAGAACTCCGGTCGATGCCCCCCTTCAAAATGAGGCCCGTTGTCGGAGGTAAAGAGAACCAGCGTGTGCTGGGCGATCTCCAGTTCCTCCAATAGTGCTAGGATCTGTCCCAGGTGGCGATCCATCCGGGTCATCATCCCCGCGAAGGCCGCAACAGGATTGCGAACCTCGGGACCTCGATACCGCCCAATCGTATCCTCAAATTCCGGAAACCGTTTTCGGAAGGGGGCCGCATCCTCCTCTGGCACATGCATGGCCGCATGAGGAATCGTCCAGGGGACATAGGCAAAGAATCTCTCATCCGCGTGTTGACGGATGAATCTCAATGTCTGTTCAGCAATCAAATCGGCCGAATAGCTCCCCTCCTTCAGAAAAACCTTTTCAGCATTGTGCCACAAATGCTGAGGATAAAAGGTATGCGCCTCCCGCTGGCAATTGTATCCGAAAAACTCGTCCCAGCCTTGGTTGACGGGATCCCCTTCCGAACCCGGTGCCCCGAGACCCCATTTCCCAAACATTCCCGTCACATATCCCACCTGCTTCAGCAATTTTGGAACCGTCACCAACTCAGCTGGAATGGGCCATTGCCCTTCGGGATGCACCTCCTTGTTCCCTCGAATGAAGGTATGACCGGTGTGCAACCCACTCATCAAACTGCACCGCGTGGGCGCACACACAGTGCTTCCCGCGTAGTGTTGAGTGAACCGCATGCCTTCCCGCGCCATCCGGTCGACGTGGGGGGTTTCGAATTTTTGTTGGCCATAGCAGCCAAAGTCCCCGATACCGGCATCGTCCAGAAGAACGTAGACCAGGTTGGGCCGTCTTGGCTCTTCGGCCTCCAATTCAACCACCCCAAAAAATAAACACGCCAGCAAGGCATGGCCCAAGAAAGTGTCCCTCATTTCTGATCCGGTCATAGCGATAGACCTCACCATAAGCGGGTCACCGAAAGACTCAACACTGGATCGGGCATGCTTCCGGCCACGCCTCGCAATAAGCATTGGCCCTCCCCATCGAATCGATTTAAGGTCTCGACATCGTCATGAATGCCGCACCCCTCATTTCCATCCTGACCTCATTCCTCCTTGCCCTCGCTCTCAAGGCGGCCAACCGACCGAACATCCTGCTCGCCATCGCCGACGACTGGTCGTTCGGCCACGCGGGTGCTTACGGATGTCAATGGGTGGAGACTCCCCATTTCGACCGATTGGCGAATGAAGGAATCCTCTTCCTCAATGCCTTCACTCCGAATGCCAAATGCGCACCCTCGCGCGCCACCATTCTGACCGGACGCTATTCATGGCAACTCGAGGAAGCCGGCAATCATATGGCGATTTTCCCCCCAAAGTTCGGCGGATTCGTCGAACGACTCGCGGCCGCCGGCTACCAGGCCGGCTATACCGGAAAGGGGTGGGGCCCCGGGATCGCGAATGATTCCCAAGGAAAGCGTCGACTCATCACCGGCAAACCCTATGCCAACCGAAAACTAAGCCCCATCGCCCGAGGCATCTCGAATATCGACTATGCCGCGAACTTCGCCGATTTTCTTCAGGATACGAAGACCGGAACGCCCTGGGTGTTTTGGTTCGGAACCCTGGAACCCCACCGACGCTACGAGTATCAGTCAGGAGTTCGACTCGGTAAGAAACTGGATCAAATCGATCGCGTTCCGGGATACTGGCAGGACAACGAGATCAGTCGACATGACATGCTCGACTATGCCATCGAGGTCGAACACTACGATCGCCATCTGGGAAGAATCCTTGAACAACTAGAGCAAGCGGGGCAGCTCGACCAGACCCTGGTGGTCGCCACCTCCGACCATGGCATGCCCTTTCCCCGGGTAAAAGGACAGGCCTACGAACACTCCAATCACATCCCGCTCGCCATTCGTTGGCCGGAGGGCATTACCGGCAAGGGACGAACCGTGACCGACTTTGTCAACTTCTCAGACCTCGCACCGACCTTCCTCGAGGCGGCCGGCGACCTCGATCCAGGACCGATCATGCAAGCCATGAGTGGCCGCAGTTTATTCGACATTTTCTCAGTGAATCGTTCGGGTCAAATCACGGCGATCCGGGATCATGTCCTGGTCGGCAAAGAGCGCCACGATACGGGACGCCCTCAGGACTGGGGCTATCCGATTCGAGGCATCCACAAGGGCGACTGGCTCTACCTCAAGAACTTTGAGCCGGGCCGCTGGCCCGCCGGTAATCCGGAAACCGGCTATCTCAATTGTGACGGCAGCCCCATCAAATCGAACATCCTCGCCATGAAACGTCAGGGAATTCACCAATCCTACTGGAACCTCAGCTTTGGCAAACGCCCCGACGAAGAGCTCTACCACCTTCAAACGGATCCCGACTGCCTCACCAATCTCGCCGGATCTTCGACCCATGCCGCCCGAAAGGAGTCGCTGGCCCGCCAGATGAGGTCCGAGCTGACGGCACAAGGCGACCCTCGAATGAAGGGCCAGGGCGACCGCTTCGACCGCTACCCCTTCTCCGACCCCAGAACGGCCAATTTCTACGAACGCACTCTCTCCGGAAACCGTCCCCGCGCCGGGTGGGTCAATGCCACTGATTTCGAAGCAGGACCTCTTGAGTAAGCCCCGATTGCCGCCCCTTTTTTACCCAGACAGATCCATGAGCCCCCGATCGGTTTTCTTGTCAATCCTACTCTCCGGACCCCTTGCGGCTGCGGACTCGCCACCCAATATGGTCTTTATCCTCGCCGACGATTGCACCTACCTGGACATGGAGGTGTATGGGGGACAGGCCAAAACGCCACACCTCAATCAACTGGCAACCGAGGGGCTCAAGTTCAACCGATGCTTCCAAACCGCCCCCATGTGTTCACCCACCCGGCACAATCTCTACACCGGGATCTACCCGGTCAAATCCGGTGCCTGGCCAAACCACACCCAGGTCTATCCAGGAACGAAATCGATCGCCCATTACTTATCGGAGGCAGGTTACCGTGTGGCACTCTCGGGTAAGACTCACATTGGCCCCAAGGATTCATTCCCCTTCGACTACTCCGATGAGTTTCGCTCGGCTGATCCGGACGACCCCAACGGCTATCCCTCGATCGAGTCCCTCCTCAAGACCAGTCATGAAACGGACACTCCCTTTTGCCTCTTCGCCTGTTCAAACGAACCGCACACCCCTTATCGCCAAGGCGATTCAGCGCAATACCCTGCCAACGAACTCAGGCTGCCACCGTCCTTTGTCGACACCCCCGAAACCCGACTTCAATACGGCAAGTATTTGGCAGAAATCACCTTTTTCGATCGGCAATGCGGTCGACTCCTCGATTTGCTCGACCAGTATCAGCTTCGTTCAAACACCCTCGTCATGGTGGCCTCCGAACAAGGCTCTGGTTTCCCCTTTGCGAAATGGACCTGCTATGAACTCGGCCTGACCTCAGGCCTCATCGCCCGTTGGCCAGGTCGAATCAGCCCTCGGACTGAAACAGACGCACTGGTGGAATACGTCGACGTCACCCCCACCCTCCTGGCGGCTGCCGGTCTGGACACCCCGCCGGCCATGGACGGAATCTCGTTTCTCCCCCTGCTCCTGGGGCGGACCACGGAGCACAAGCAATACACCTTTGGGATCCACACCACCCGCGGGATCATCAACGGATCACCTTCCTACGGGATTCGATCCTGTGGCACCAAAACCTTCCGCTACATCCGAAATCTCACTCCGGAAATCCCCTTCCGAAACGTGGTCACCCGTCAAGGGGGTGATCAGGCCGACTTTTGGGATTCCTGGCAAGCTCAAGCCAAAGCGGGGAACCCAAGAGCAAAAAACCTGGTGCACCGCTATCAATACCGTCCCCCGGAGGAACTCTTTGATGTCGTCAATGATCCTTACTGCCTCGAGAACCTCATCGACCGACCGCAATACACCGCCACCGCCAAGAGCCTCTCCGAACAACTCAATCAGTGGATGAAAGCGCAAGGCGATCAGGGACAGGAAACGGAACGTTTGGCAAGGACTCGGAGCAGGGGCTACATTCAGCAACACGGAAACAAATAAAAGAGACGCTTCACCGGCCCCCAACGCCTATCCCGCCGGCGTCCTTGAACATCAATGGCCTTTGTATTGCGCGTTGACGAACGCTGGCCCATAATCGCTCCCGATCGACACCGCACAGCCAGCATGCCGACAGTCGCGCAACAGCTACAAACCGCCCGGGAAGCCCAATCGCTCTCCATCGGCGACGTCGCCGATCTGACCAAGCTCAGAACCGACCATATTCGAGCCCTCGAATCCGGGAACTATGAGATTTTCTCAGCGCCGGTGTATGTTCGGGGGTTCACCCGGACCTACGCCACCGTCCTCAAGCTTGATGTCAGCCAAATCCTAGAAACGCTGTCGATGGAGCTGAACCAAGAACCCACGGCCCAGGAGGATCATCCCGATCATCCCCACAACAAGGGTCTGGTCGAGTTCGCCGCACTTTACCTCTCTCGAATCAACTGGAAAGTCGCCCTCCCGATCTTTCTTTTCTTTGCCCTGATTGCGATCGGCAGTCTTGGGGTAAAGCTATGGCAACACCAACAAAGTAAAGATCCACTAGAAAATCTCGGAGAGGGAATCTACCAGGCCGACCGCCCCATTCCTTCGTCCTACGTTCCCCTACGCCTCAGCACCAACGACGTCACGACCCGACCTTAACCTTAA
>MDTE01086220.1_pt1 | contig 26642 bp, 19 predicted proteins | sample 811231 | NCBI WGS metagenome assembly MDTE01 (sample SAMN05326651, study PRJNA326480) | marine metagenome | isolation source: seawater | place: Indian Ocean: Red Sea | collected 2010
CGTCGGTGGCGGTTGCTGCGTCGACGGCTACTTCGACGTCGGTGGCGGTTGCTGCGTCGACGGCTACTTCGACGTCGGTGGCGGTTGCTGCGTCGACGAGTACTTCGACGTCGGTGGCGGTTGCTGCGTCGACGAGCCAGCCCGATGACTCGGCTGCAGGTGGAACTGCGCAAGAGGCAAACTCCGACGGCGCGCCGCACCCATTCAACACATCAGACCCCAACCTAAGGGACTGTCTGCTTCGAGGGTTCGGAGCGAACCTTTTCGGAGAGTTGTCTCGTGGTCGCCAGCCCAATGCGGCTGAGGGTCAAGTCATCGGGTCATGTCTCTCGGCTGGACCGTCGCGCGACACCGGTCCGCAACCGGCGCCCGCTGATGATTCCCGTCCAGTCCAGAACGACGGTCCTGGTCGCGATGATGGGGAGTTCGACCGCCCGGGTGACGATGGGGAGTTCGACCGCCCGGGTGACGATGGACCTGCCACCCCGGAGCCAGTCGAGTGTCCGACCGATGCGGGACCGGTCCCCGGTCTCGGCTGGATTACCGAGACCAACCGGTTGATGGACGCGGTGGCACTAGGTCACAGTCCGGTTGCCGGCGTCCTCGACCAAAGCATCGGTGCGTCCGACCCGAGGGTCGTCCAACTGGCCGATGGGACCTATCGGATGTACTTCGGAGCGAATCCTGACGGGCTGACTGTTGCTAATAGCAACGACGGCGTGGATTGGGAGTTGGAGGCGCGTTCGGTCATCCCCGCGGGTATGCCGCACACGTCGTTGGTGTCACTAGATGACGGAGGTTGGAGGCTTTTCGCTGTCCAGAACGTTCCCGGTGGTTCGGCGGTGAAGAGTTTCGTGTCAGCAGATGGGCTCGAGTTCACTGAGGAGGCCGGCGACCGCTTGACCAACGAAGACTTTCCATTTGGAAACATCCAGAGTCCGTTCGTGTTCGAAATGCCAGATGGTTCTTTCCGGATGTACCTCGTGGCGTATCCAGCGGGAGAGCAAGCAGCGCAGCCTTCTGGGTACTCGGTTCTGCGGATGGTCAGCGCCACCTCGAACGACATGCTCACTTGGTCTGTTGATCCAGGCGTTGTCGTCGAAGGTCTGGACCACCCCTCGGCCGTGGTCTCGGACGACGGCACCATCACCGTCTATGCCGGTACGCCGTTCACCAAGTTGGTTAGCACCGACGGCCGACAGTTTTCCCAGCCCGAATACCTCGACCTCAGTGGTCGGGACTTCGACGTGAAATCGACCTCCGGTGGTCATCTACGGGTTTACAGCAACGGTCACGACTTCGACGAGGGGAGTTGGCTTCGGATCTCGCGCAGCACCGACGTGACCTGGGACGCAGACATCTCGGTCAGGGGTTATGACTCGATCAACGATGTCTTCACCCTTGACGTATGCGTTACGGGATCCTCGGAGACACCGATCGAGGTCCATCTGACAGACAAGGACTACCGGATCCGCAAGTTGGACTTCGAATCCAGTTCCGTGAGTGTCGCTCGAGGGACCCCTCCGTTCCGGACGACCATCACCCTCGACGACGGCAGCGTCCCGGGAGGCCCTTACGACTGGCGGCCGACCAAAAGCATGCTGCGCCTCTTCGATGGAGTGGCGATCAAGGAATGGGCGATGGACGAAGTGTTCATCGACCCATTCTTGGCTGCTAACAAGTAGCGATCTAGCCGCATTGCGCAGCAGGAGAGCGCCCGGGCCAACACTGCCTCGCAGTATCCGGACGAACTTGGTCGACCCGAGGCAGCGCTGCCTTCGATGCCGGAATCTGGTGACTGGATCCTCGGTCGAGTTGTAGGCCAAATCCGAACGGAATCGTGGCGGACGGCGCGGCAACGGTCGGTATCCGCTGCTACCTTCCGCGTCGCGCGCTGCTACTCCGGGAAATCTTCCGGGGCCAGTACACGACAGTCGGACCGCTGGAGGTTCTCCCGGTGAAGATCGTTGCCATTGACGTGTTCCAGCATGACTTGCCGGTTCGCGGGCCTGAACCCGGGGCCCCTTATCGCATGGCTAAACAGGATGTCTGGCATTTGGACACGACGATCGTCCGCGTCCAGTGCGACGACGGGACGGTTGGATACGGGGAAACTTGCCCGCTCGGCCCCACCTATCAGCCTCAGCACGCTCTCGGCGCTCGGGCGGCGCTAGCAGAGATGGCCTCCCACCTGATCGGGCTAGACCCTTCGGCGACAGGACGGGTGCAGGCTGCGATGGACGCCGCCCTCATGGGCCACCTATACGCCAAGGCTGCTATCGATGTGGCCTGTTGGGATGCCACCGGCAAGGCCCATGGGGTGCGGGTTTGCGACCTGCTGGGAGGAGCGGTTCGTGAGCGGGTGCCGTCGTACCATGGGGTGTTGATCGCATCGCCTGAGGATTCGGCTGCCGACGCCGACGCCCGACAGGCCGAGGGTTTCCCCCGGATCCAGTTGAAGGTGGGAGGGCGAACCGTCGAGGAGGACGTGGCTGCCCTGCGGGCCGTGGCCACCACGCTGCGGCCCGGCGTGCGGCTAGCCGCCGACGCCAACAAGGGCTGGAACACAATGGAAGCAATCCAAGTCTCGCAAGCCTGTCGCGACATCCCCATGGTGCTTGAGCAGCCTTGCGCGACATACGAGGAGAACGCCTCGCTCGTCGGAAAGGTCTGTCACCCGATCTACCTCGATGAGTCAGCCACCGACATCGGCATGGTTGTGACTGCTATCGGCCAGCGGGTGGCCGACGGCTTTGGGATGAAGGTCAGCCGGGTGGGCGGGATCAGCGCGATGCGGGCCGTGCGAGACGTCTGTGCGGCGACCCGAAGGCCTCATACCGTCGACGACACGTGGGGCGGTGACCTAGTGGCTGCCGCCTCGCTTCACGTTGGAGCAACGGTCGACCCGGCCAACTTCGAAGGGACCTGGATCGCCGAACCGTACGTGGACGGCCATTATGACCAGGAGCACGGGATCCGAATCGTTGGTGGATGGATCGACCTGCCGGCCGGTCCGGGATTGGGAATTACGCCGGACGAGTCCCCATGGGGTGACCCGGTGCTCAGCTTCTCCTGAACCCGCCGACCGTCTTCACGGTCATGTCCTCCAGCGGAGCGATTATCTCGGCCTACTTGCCCAGGATTTTGACTATTGCCAGTGGGAACTCCGCGCGCCGGCTAACGACCTAGGTGACCTTGTAGGTTGCGAGAACGGAGGGGTCAGGTCCTGGCCCGACTGGAGGAACCCGTGGCCCCGACACTGGACGAGATTGATCTCACCGACCTAGACGTCTTCGCTGAGCGGATGCCGCACGACTGGTTCGACCTTCTCCGCCGCGAGGCGCCGGTTTGGTGCCACCCGCCCACTGATGAACATCCTGAACCGTTCTGGGTGGTGTCGTCCTATGAGCACATTTCGGAGGCACAACGGGCCGGAACCACCTTCTCTCATCAAACCGGGCCGGGCCGGGAAGGGGCGGGCGGCATCGCCCTCAACGACATTGCTCCTGGTCGTGGTCCGGGTCTCCAGATGGTGATGACCGATCCACCACAACACACCCGCTACCGGAAGCTGGTCAACACCGGTTTCACGCCTCGAATGGTCCGTCGTATGGAAGAGGTGATGCGCTTGCGGACCGACATCATCCTGGATCGGATCTGTTCTGCCGGGTCTGCTGACTTCGTGGTGGACGTGGCTGCCGAACTTCCCCTGATGGCCATAGCCGACATCATCGGCGTTCCCGACGAGGACCGGCACCTCCTGTTCGACTGGAGCAACCGGACGATCGGCGGCAGTGACCCCGAGTATCAGGATCCGGTCGACGAGGAAGCCGATGATTCCGATCACCGCACCACCTACGACACGGCGATGATCGAGATGGCGATCTACGCCCATGGCCTGTCCGACCAGCGACGCGAGAATCCACGTGAGGATCTGTGGACCACCCTGACCACTGCTCGGGTCACCCTCGACGACGGCACTGTCACCGAACTCACCGACATCGAACGCGATCTGTTCTTTGCCCTGTTGCTGGTGGCGGGTAACGAAACAACCCGCAATGCCATCTCATTGGGCCTCATCGGCTTTCTTGACCACCCGGATCAGTGGGAGAGGGTGGTCGAGACGGGAGAGATGACAGATGACGCCGTCGATGAGTTGCTGCGCTACACCAGCCCAGTCAACTTTTTCCGGCGCACAGCTTCTGCCGACGTCGAGTTGGGCGGCCAGCAGATTCGGGCTGGGGAGAAGGTCACCCTTTGGTACCCGTCAGGAAACCGCGACGAGAGGGTCTATGACGACCCGCACCGGCTCGACCTGACTCGGACCGAAAATCATCACCTGGCCTTCGGTGGCGGAGGCGCTCACTACTGTCTCGGCGCCAACCTGGCTCGCATGGAGTTGAAACTCATGTTCGAAGGACTGGCTGCTCGGATGCCCGACATTGCGACCACGGGGCCGGCTGATCGCCTGCGCATGAACTTCGTAAACGGGATCAAGCACCTTCCCGTGGCGTTCACCTCGTCGGAGCCGGTTCTCGCCAACTGACTCAGGCTTCGGGGCTTTCAGCGTGTGGTGCCCGGGGCGTTGCGGAAGCGCACACCGGGCGGCCGTTGTATGCCGCAGCGTTCGAGCGCTGCGGCCCATGCCGGCGAGAATCCGAGCGCAGCGCGCAGGAAGCGCACCAGCATGTGTCCTCTGGCAACGGAACCTCGCGGTGGACGGACGTCCAGAACCTCGAGAATCGGGTCGGGGATGGTTGCCGCGGCTGCGTCGTGGATGATCCGATAGGCCATTCGGACGAGCGGAGCCAACGGAGGTCCGGATAGGAAGCCAATGGCGTCTGTGCCGGCAGGGGAGGCACCCAGAGAGGGATGTTCCACCAGCCAGCGCTGAAGCGACACAGCCGTGTCGGGCAGTGGGTCGGCGCCCATGCGCCGGCCGAGCAGGCACTGTTCGGCTACGTAGGCGTCCGCTTCGGCATCCGTCAACCGCTTGGGCCCGTAGGTGCGGTGCGCCACCAGGAAAGAGTCGACCAGGGCGTTGTGCACCCAGGCAGCCATCGTTGGGTCGCCAGCGGAGTAGGAACGCCCCCGATGCGAGGTGCCGGCTACCGGACGGTGGAGGCGTTGCACCAATCCGACGGCGTTGTCCACCTCGGGGAGTGAACCGTAGGCGGTGGCCGTGACGTAGGAAGCGGTGCGCGACAGGCGTCCCAGAGGGTCGGCCCGGTACGAGGAGTGGTCACCGACTCCAGCGGCCACCTCGGGGTGGGCGGCCTGGACCAGCAGGGCGCGGACTCCTCCGACGAACGTCGAACAGTCGGACATGATCCGCCAGGTGACCGATTCCGGGCCGAACAACCCAGGGTCGCCGGGGTAGTCGAACGTCGCCACCAAAGGGTCTGGGGCATGGCTGAACAGGTCGACTGCGGCGCCGGTGACCCGCGATCTCCACCCCACGGTACGACTTAAAGCTCCGGTTCAGAGGAGCCGGGTGGCAGGGGTCGAGCGGAGGTCGCCGTCGGCTAGTTCGGCCACGGCTGGAACGGGGTCTGGATCGGCAAAGAGGATGGGGTCTTCAGGACGAAAGGACAACCCATCGGAGTCGACCGTCCACCATGACGCCTCAAGGGCGATGCCGTGGGGGTCGTGGAAGTAGATCGACCGGAGGACCCTGTGGTCCACGACTGGGGTGACCTCGCAGTTGGCCTCGGAGAGGCGGTGTTGAAGGTTCAATAGTGCGGCCTCGTCCTCGACGGCAAAGGCCACGTGGTCGAACTGAATGGTCCGGTTGGTCGGAGCGCCAGCCGGCTTGGCGAACGTCGCCGCTCCCGAGACTTCAAAAAAGGCAATGGTGTTCCCGGGTCCGAGTTCGAAGAAGTAGTGACGCATCGGGCCGGCACGCAGCGTCGCTACCAGGGGCATGCCCAGCACGCCGACGTAGAAGCGCACGGTGGTGTCCATGTCGGGGGTGATCAGAGCTAGGTGGTGGACGCCTCGCCAGGCTGGTTTCATCTTCGCTGGAATGGAGGTCTCGGGCGTCTGGGCGACCTCGGTCATGAGCCGAGTCTGACAGGCCCGCGCGAAGCCCGCCTAGTCGTCTGGTGCTGTCAGCACTCTCGGCTCGGATCTGAAGAGTTGGTCGGATCAGTTGTGCAAAAGATGGCGTCTAGTCCGACAGTCGGTGCAGAGACCAGTTGGTTTGGCTGAGGCACCAGACCGATCGCAGACCAGTCCGACCACCTCGACCGAGCCAGCACGCCGACAGTCGGTGCAGAAACCGTTGACCTTCATCTGAGCCCTCCCCTTTGAGTGCCCGACCACTGCGTGTCTGCGACGGCTTCCGATGGCCGGTTCCTACATTTTCCCATCGCGACCGCGATCGGGTGGGGATCCTTGCTCTTGGGACCGCCCCAAAGTTTGCTAACTGTCGTCTACTGCCGCGTCACCTTCTTCCATAGAGGCTTCCTCCAGGGGACCAGGGAGGCCGGATTCACCGGGCCGGAGCATCAGGAATTCGATGCGGCGGTTTGCGGCCTTTCCGGACTTAGTGAGGTTGTCGGCGATGGGGTCGGCATGACCCATGCCGAGGGTGACCAGCCTTTCGGGTTCCACACCGCGGGCGAGCAACTGGGTGCGGACAGCCTCGGCCCTAACTGCCGATAGGCGGAGGTTGTCGCCGGGGACTTTCTCGTCGCTGTCCGTGTGTCCGATGATCTGTACTCGCAAAGTCGGCTCGAACAGCAGGAAAGCAGCCAGGCGGTCCAGCGTGGGTACCGATTCCAGGGTGATTCGGTCACCACCGCTTTCGAACTGGATGGGCGGATGGGCGGCCACAGCGCTGAGACGAGCCTGGAGCACAAGGTCGCGCAACGATGCGGGCAAGTCGGGCACCGTGGTCGACGTTGGCACTAACTCTTCGATCGGCGGTGGGACGTACAGGCGATTCTGGACGCTGATGACGTCGGGCTGTGCGAAGGCCACCCGCTCGGCGGCTTCCTTCAGCTCGGCGTTGGCAACCCGACCGGTGAGGATGACTGTCCAGTCGACGACCTTGACCTCGACGGTTGGTAGGCCGGCCTGGACCATTGCTCCCTGGACAGCGGCTGTCAGGTCCTGTTCGGTGGCCCGCTCCTCGGCCTGCTCGTCGCTTCCAAGGAGGATGACGGCAATGAGGGCGACGAATAGCAGACCGACCAACCAGGTCACCGCTCCCCCCGGAAGACCTCCGCGGCGTTGACGAGGTTGACGGATTCCACGTCCGAGTCCGAAGGCCGGACCAAAGTCTCGGTATCGGCCCCCGCGTGAATCTCGCATCATCCCGGTCATCGTGGGTACCGTCGAGCGACTTGGGGGTGCACGCTGTCAGGGTAGGGCGCCTTGGTGCCTTGAAGCCCTACAGGTCGGCTAGTTGGGCCACTACGTCGTCGCCGAAGGTTGCCATCCTCTGCTCGGTGTCCTGCCAGAAGACGAAGGAGGGCACGATCAGCCGGTCGACGCCCCGACTCGCTAATTCGGCGGCAGTGGCCAGTGGGTCGTCTCCGGCAGTCAGGTCGCCGGCCCAGGTGACCTCGATCGCGTCTGGGTCTCGGTCGTGAGACTCTGCTTCCCGACGCATGACGTCGAGGAGGTGGTCAAGGTCGCCCTTGCCGGGCCAGAAACCGTCGCCGAGCCGGCCGGCTCGGCGCGCTGCGGCGTCTGTGTGGCCACCCACCACGATGGGCACGGCGCCGCTAGTTGGCTTGGGATTGGAGGACACGCCGGAGAACGAGACGAAGTCCCCGTCGAAGTCCACGCTGTCTCCGCTCCACAGGGTTCGCATGGCGGCCACGTACTCGTCGGTCCGGGCGCCGCGCCGCTCCCACGGGATGCCGAGAGCGTCAAACTCCTCGCGTAGCCATCCCACTCCGATACCGAGGTCAACTCGGCCGCCGGTCAGGGTGTCCATCGTTCCGAGTTGTTTGGCCAGGACGACCGGGTTTCGTTCTGGGAGTATGAGAATGCCGGTGGCCAGGCGGATGGTGGAGGTGTGGGCACCCACCCAGGTCAGCCATGTCAGGGGGTCGGTCAGGTCGGTATCGGGCGCCATGAGCATGCGCCCGGAGTCGTCGTACGGGTAGGTGGAGCCGTAGCCGTCCGGGTAGACGACGTGTTCGACCGTCCAAAGCGAGTCGAAGCCGGCTGCTTCGGCGGACCGTCCGCATAGGGCGGCTCCCTCGGCAGTTCCGAACGGTCCGGTGTTGGCGAATGCGATGCCGACCTTCATTGGCCCCTCCTCAGGGGTGGTGGAGCGGTTGTGAGACCGCGGGACGCACTCGATAGTGGCAGCCCGCCTAGCGACCCTTCCATTCGGGGGGCCGTTTATCCTTCCATGCCGTCCGGCCCTCGGCGGCATCCATGGTGGCTCCGGCGACCCTTCGCATCGTCTCGCCGAAGCGGACTGCATCGGTCCAGCCCATATCCCGGGTCCGGACAGCGACCTCCTTGGTGGCTCGGGCAGCCAGTGGAGCGGCGCGACAGAGCCGGTCGGCCAGGGCTAGGGCGTTGGTCATCAACTCGTCGTGGGGAACCACCTTCCAGGCAAGGCCCATCTCCCGTGCCTGATCGGCGCCCACTGCTTCGCCGGTAAGGAGTAGCTCCATGGCATCGGCCCAAGCCACCTTTCGGGGTAGCCGGATTGCACCCACGATGGTCGGGATGCCGATGGTGACTTCGGGCCATGAGAACGTGGCCCGCTCTGAAGCGATCACGAAATCGCAGGCCACCGCGGCAGTTAGGCCGTAGCCGATGCATGCACCGTTGACCGCCGCGATAGTCGGCTTGAACACCTCGAGGCCCGATTCGAAGGAGTTGATGGTTGGGACCTCCCAGAATGTGCCGGCGAATTCTCCGGTTGACCCGTCGGAATCTCGCAGGTCGGCGCCACCACAGAAGGTGCGGTCGCCGGCCCCGGTCACGATGGCAACCCAGGCGTCCTCGTCGGCCATGAAGCGCTCCCACGCAGCGTTCAGATCGCGCCGCATCGCACCGTTGACGGTGTTGGCAGCTTCGGGCCTGTTGTAGGTGATTGTGGCTACGTGCCCGTTGCGTTGGTATGTGGCAGCGTTGCCGTGGGGTCCGTCTTCGGGGGGTCCTTCGACTGAGGTTGAGTCCATTGCCGACGACGGTACTCGCCTGGCCCTATGCATTCTGGGGGAGCGTCGTTGCCGCACCCGGCCTAGAATCTGACGGACCGTCAGAAATGTACGGTGATTCCCTATCGACGAATAGATGACCAGTGACTACTGAGATCCCCTTGATCATCAGCGTCGACGACCACATCGTCGAACCGCCCCATCTCTGGCAGCAGTGGTTGCCGACGAAGTTCCGTGATCGCGGGCCCCGTGTCGAGCGCCGTCGCCTCGGCGAGATGAAGTGGGTGGGTGGGGCGAAGATGTACGAGTACGAGCTCGACGTCCCCGATGCTCCCTGGTGTGACATCTGGTTCTACGAAGACGTCGTCCATCCCAACAAGCGTCACGTGGCTGCAGTCGGTTTCGACCGCGACGAGATGACAATGTCGCCGATCACGTACGACGAGATGCGAGCAGGGTGTTACGACCCGAAGGCTCGGGTCGAGGACATGCTCGCCAACCACGTTGAGGCATCGTTGTCCTTCCCCACCCTGCCCCGATTCTGCGGCCAGACCTTCCATGAGGCCCAAGACAAGGATTTGGGACTGGCCTGTGTGCAGGCCTACAACAACTTCATGGTCGAAGAGTGGTGCGGCGATTCCGGAGGAGCCCTCATTCCCCTCATCATTATCCCACTGTGGGATGTCGAGTTGGCCGCTGCCGAGGTGCGGCGAAACGCCGAGCGTGGCTGCCATGCCGTCTGCTTCTCGGAGATCGCCCCCAATCTGGGCCTTCCGTCGATCCACAGCGGTTATTGGGACCCGTTCTTCGCAGCCTGTGCCGAGACGCAGACCACTGTCAATATGCACATTGGCTCATCTTCGAAGATGCCTGCCGCCTCTCCGGACGCCCCGCCGGCTGTTGCTGCCTCGCTGAGTTTTAACAATGCCATCGCCTCAATGAGCGACTTCCTGTTCTCCGGGGTGTTGGTCCGCTTCCCCGATCTCCGCCTTGCCTATAGCGAGGGCCAGATCGGCTGGATCCCCTACATCCTTGAGCGGGCTGACGATGTCTGGAAGGAACACCGGGCGTGGGGGGGCGTGGCCGATCTTGTTCCCGAGCCGCCTTCGACCTACTACTACCGGCAGATCTTTGGCTGCTTCTTCCGAGACAACCACGGACTCCGTTCTCTGGAAGAAGTCGGGGTGGACAACATCACCTTCGAAACCGATTATCCGCACACCGACACCACATGGCCGAACACGAAGCAGGTGGCTACCGAAATGATGGGCCATTTGCCCGCCGACGTGGTTTGGAAGATCGTCCGCGGGAACGCTGCCCGCATGCTCAGCCTCGACATCGAGGCCTGTCCGGTCGGCTGATAGGCCTGCTTGGCCAGGTTGGGTTGGAGGCCGTCAGACCTGAGGAATCGCCTCCTTAGAATCGGACCATGAGCGGGAACGACGCGCCGGACACGCCCCATCAGGCGTCGCCCTCCGATCCCCCGGTCGACGGAGGGGTCGACCGGTCGGCGGGGGAGCGCCTCACCGCCATCCTGATCGAGGATGACTGCGTGCCTGGGCTGTGGGCTTCCATCGACTCTGGCGAGATGGACCACCTGGTCCCCGAACTGTCCGCCTTGCGGATGGAACAGGATCCGATCCACCGTCACAAGGACGTCCTCAGCCACACGGTGGCTGTTGTCGCCAAGACTGACGCCGAGATCAGCGTCCGCCTAGCCGCGTTGTTCCACGACATCGCCAAGCCCCGGACACGGTCGTTCGACCACGGTGGGGTGACCTTCCGCCACCACGAGGCAGTGGGTGCTCGTATGACCCGCAAGCGTCTCACTGCCCTGGGCTACCCGGAGGGCCTCGTGGAGGATGTAGCCGAGCTGGTCCGCCTGTCCGGCCGATTCAAGGGCTACGCGGAAGGCTGGTCTGACGCTGCGGTGCGCCGCTACGCCCGTGATGCCGGTCCTTTGCTGGGTCGCCTCAACCACCTCATCCGCTGTGATTGCACCACCCGCAACAAGGCCAGAGCTGCTGGCATCCAGATCCAGATGGACGACCTAGAGGCGCGGATTGCCGAACTTGCCGAACAGGCGCGTCGAGACGCCGAGCGGCCAGGGATGGACGGTGAGGCAATCATGGATCATCTGGGTATCGGGCCGGGACGCGAGGTTGGCGAAGCTCTGGCCTACCTCTTGGCCGTCAAGCGCACTGAGGGTGAACTGGATCGTTCCGAGCTGGAGGGCCGCCTCGACGCATGGTGGGCTGACCGGACCTAATTGGTCCGCCGATCGGCCTATTCCTGATCGGGAGGATCAGCCGCTCGGCCAGTTGCGAGTCTCTTCGAACACCGTGGACAGCAGCCATTCGGGGACCTCAGCCATGCCGGCCTCCGACAGGTGGACTCCGTCGCCGCGTGTTTCGCGTTCCCGGGCCGAGCCGTTGGCTCCGATGAACTCCCGGTAGGCGACGGTGGTGACGAAATCGAGGTCATCCGTCGCGTCGCGCACCAACTCGTTGAGTCGGTCAATCCGGTCAGGATGGTTCTGGGGTCTGATCTCGCGACGGATGTGGGCACCCTCCAGCCAGTAAACGTGCGCCCCGGTTGATCCCAGGACCTCGCTGGCAAGCCGGTACTCCGACGAGATGTATTCGTCGTAGGCCGGGATTCCGACCCACACCCAGTCGTCGCCGAGAGACGGTACGAGGCGGTCGGTTACGTCCCAGGCCGTCACGTGGCCGAGCACCACGTCGGGACGGAATGCCTCAACAGCTGCCGGCCAGGACACCACCTCGGGATCCAGCATCACGTGGGTTGGCACGGGATCGTTCCAAGCCGAGCAAAGCTCGCCGACCGGGCCCTCATCGCCTTCCGGGATTCGCTTCAGGCCGTGTCGGCCGACCACGCATCCCAGATGGGCTTCGTTCAGAACCACCATGTGGTCTGGGTTGTCGACTGCCCAACCGCACAGTGCCTCGCCGATTTGCAGGGCTACCGAGTCACCCACCACCAGAATCCTGAGGCGTTCGTCCGAGGGTGGCGGCAAGAGGCCTTGTTCAGTGCACGGGCTGGCCGACGCCGACAGTGGGCCACTTTCGGCAGGGCGGGTGTTAACCCACAGCAGGCCCACGAGAATCAGTACCACAGCCACTGCTCCGGCTGCTGTGCCCGATACCGCCGACATGGGCCGGTCCAGGATTGGGAACCGTCGCTTGAGCACCGGTTGTTCGACTACGTACCAACTAGCGGTCGCGGCAGCGAAGGTCAGTGCTAGGTGGATCCAGACCAGGTTGTTTCCCTCGATGGCGTCGACACCGGGCACCAAACGGGCGGCCCTGGTGGGCGTGACCAGCAGGTAGATGGGCCAGTGGTAAAGGTAAAGGCCGTAGCTGATCTTGCCTACCCAGCGGATTAGTGAGGACTCGAGGAACCAGTGAAGCGGGCCTACTTGCGGTCTGTCTACTCCGTACCAGAACCAGCCGATTCCGACGCCCAACAGGTAAGGCCAGTGGTCAAACGGGGTGTTGCCCCGAACAACGCTGACTACTGCCCACCCGCAGGTGAAGAGCCCGGCGTAGAGCGCTCCGCAAGCGATCCGTCCGGCGACTGAGGCGTCGTCGGCGGAGAGGAAAGCCGGAAGCCTGCGGTGCCAGGCCGCTTCTCCGGGTTGGGCGACCCCGTAGATCATTAGGCACGAGATTCCGGCAACCATCAAAAAGCCACCGTGTTCGAACATCCATGCGTCGCGTTCGGATATCTCGAAGATGGCCCATGAGAAGAAAAAAGTTGCTGCGTAGGCTCCGGCGACCCACGCCAGTTGACCGGCACGGGAGCGAACAGGTCCGTGCATTCGGACGGCCACGGCCAAGATGATCCCGGCGAACAGGGAGTGTGCTCGGGTGTCGGTGCCGTAGTAGACGCGTGATGGGTCACCGTGGCCCGGGTACAGATGGCCCATCCACCAGGTGGACAGCGCCGTTCCGATCACCATGGTGACCAGCAGCATCGTGTTGGCCCTTCGCTTGAACAGGGTCAAAACGGCGATCAAGTACAACGGCGCGAAGATGTAGAACTGCTCTTCGATCGAAAACGACCAAACATGGCGGAGCGGCGAGTGGTGGAAGTCTTCGAAGTACGAGACGTCGGAGAAGATCTCGTACCAGTTTGCGCTGTAGGTCAGGGTCGAGAAGATCGCCCCGGTCCAGCGGGCGAACTCGTCGGGCGGGACGAGCAGCACCAGGTAGAGGGTGAGTAAGCCGAGAGCCAGGAACAGGGCTGGAAGCAACCGCCGGGCCCGACGGCCCGCGTACGCCTTCAGGTCGATGCGACCCGTTGCCTCGAATTCGTTTAAGGCGATCGAGATGATGAGAAAGCTCGAGAGGGTGAAGAACAGGTCGATGCCGAGAATGCCGCCCGAGACGGTGTCCGTGGCCGCGTGGTACAGGAGCGGTCCAATAACCACCCAGATGCCCCGAATGCCGTCAAGGCCGGGGATGTAGGAAAAGCGGGGACGTGCCCGGTCGTCGGCCATGTCCCGGGGACGCTACCGGTCGTCGCTACGGGCCGGTAGGGAGACCGCAGGTCTTAAGGAGCCGCCAGGTCGTGGTGCCGCCAATGTCGCAGAACCTTTCGGCTACCAGGGCTGCGGCGACCGGGTCTCCCGGTCTTACGGAGGCGTTGGGCTCGGACCAACCGTCGAATCGTGGAGTGAGCACCAGAAGGTCTGCTGTCGTCAGGTCGTCGGCGAGGCCACCGTCCCAGTGGTTGGCGATACCGGGGTTCATCTCGAGGTGACTGCTTGCCGGGGCTAGGTCAGGGAGTAGGAAATAGAAGAAGGTGTCTCCATAGTTGGTTCGGGTCAGGTCGGCCGGACCGACGAAGAAGCGTTCGCCCGGACGGGTCAGGGCGTCCACCATGGAGACCACCGTGGAGATCTCGTTGGCTATCGCCTCGGCAGCCGGGCCGCGTCCCACCGGTACGGTGCGACCGTCGTTGACGACGGTCGCCGTGGACCTGTCAAAGGGACGGTCGGTGAAGGCCTCCGCGGTGAACCGTCCCACATGGTGGGGGGCGACAACGAATAGGCCGCCGAGTACTGCTACTAGTGCTATCGGGGCAGCAGCATGTCGCATTCGGTGCCCTAACCAACGGCCGAGTGGCACCGATACTGCGACCACGACGACGGCGACTGTCCACGCTCCTACGAATTTGAGGTGGTTGGGGCTCGGTCGCTGGAGGGCCATGGGTAACAGCGCTACGCCGACACCAGCCATGATGGCTAGCCGGTTTCGAGCTGAGCCCCGCCAGCGCCATGCGACTACGCACAGGACAAAAGTGCCGGCCAACAACAGCCAGAACAGTGCGGCGATCTGGGCCGGCCGGTCAAGGCCGGGCAGTGTTTCCGGGCCGCGGACGAAGTCGTCCAGTCGGGCGAAGAAGTCGCCACTGTCAGCCGGGTCAGGAGGCAGGGGCAGGCGCCTGCCCGCTCGCAAGCGGAAGATTGGGTCTACGACCATTCCCTCGAACATGGCCCTTGGTCCTACCAAGACGAGATGAAGCAGAAACGGTGACAAGCCGGCCACCAGTCCGGTGCCGAGGCGTGTCCTCCGCTCCTCCTCGGCCGGAATAAACGCTGCGGTCACGACCAGCAGTGCTGCCGGGGCGAGTACCAGTTGGTGGACCATGGCGAGGCCGCAGAAGGCAGCGCCTACCGCAGCGGTTCGGCGATCTTCTCCGTCAAGGGTGAGCGCTGTCCCGGCAGCCAGAAAGGCTAGGCCAGCCACCCACGGGTAAGCGATGAGGCCGAAGGGGGCGAGGATGGCCCAGGTCGCCAGTGCAGCGCAGGTCGCGGTGGACAGTCCCCAGCGACGGGCCAAGCGTTGAATCCCCCAGACGAGGAGGAGTCGATGGGCAAGTCCCACCATGCGTTCGACGACTACCGACGTGCCGAAGACACCGAACGCGCCAGCCACTGTCCACGGTGTGCCGGGGGCGTACAGGTAGCCCACATCGGCGTGGGGGAGTCGGCCGTCGAGGATGCCAGCCGAGACGGCTAGAACGTTGCCCTCCTCCATCGACAGCGCACTGGCGCCCATCATGCGGGCCACCGGAACCAATACGGCGATCAGGGGGATCGCCACCGAGGCCATTTCGCCCCAGGGAAAGGGTCGGCGGACCTCCACCGATCGAGGCCTCAGTCCAAGCTTCGGGGATCGGTGTCGAATGGGCCACTGACTGTGACGGCCATTGTCCAACGCCCGGACCGGGTCGCCTCGTGGCGGGTGAATAGCGAATGGCCGTTGGATCCCGTGAGGACGGTGTCGCGTAGGCCAAACCGGCCGTAGGCGAACCAGTCGATCAAAAGTGCTGAGGTGTCGAAGACGTAATTGCGTCGGTTTGGCGCGATGCCCAGACGGTAGGCACGGCTAGCCGCGATGTGGGGGATCGTGCCCGATCAGCGAGGACTTGGCGGTTCGGAGAAGAGGATCTGATTTGCAGATCGCTTTGCGGCACTGGTCACCAAGGGTGAATGGGGGCTACGGTCGCGACTCCACGTCGGACGGAGCCGGCGGCGCGGACGACCGTCCCGTCGGCGGAGGAGGTGTGCCGTGAAGGCCTTCGAGCCAGATCGGATCCGAAATGTGGTCCTTGTCGGGCCACCCGGATCGGGGAAGACCTCCCTGGCTGAGGCGATGCTCTATCGGTCCGGGGCCTTAGCGCGGGCTGGTCGGGTGGAGGACGGGTCGACAGTCTGCGACCACGAGCCAGAGGAGAAGGAGGCCGGCCACTCACTCACCACTGCGCTGGCAACCCTCGAATGGCACGACCACAAGGTCAATCTTTTGGACACCCCCGGCACCTTCGACTTCGCCGGTGAGGCGGTGGGAGCGATGTCGGCCGCCGACCTGGCGGTATTCGTAGTCGACGCCTCCAGTGGGCTGGATCACGCCACCATTGACCTGTGGCGCCAGGCCGCTGACCGGGACCTGCCTCGTATGGTGTTCGTCAACAAACTGGACCGTGAACACACCGACTTTGAGGCGGTGCTGGCCGAACTCCAGAAAGCCTTCGGTGCTGGCGTAGCGCCACTCGAGATTCCTATCGGCGAGGCGGAGTCGTTTCATGGCATCGCCGACCTGCTAACCGACACCGCGTGGATCTATGACAGTGGTCAGGCGGAGTTGGGCCAGATACCCGAGGAAATGGAAGAGCGGGAGCATCAGATCCACGACTCGCTGGTCGAGAACATCGTGGTGGCCGACGACGGACTCCTTGAGCGCTTCCTCGAGGGCGATGTCCCGAGCTTTGAGGAACTGGAGAAGGTTTTAGGCCGTGGCGTTGCTGCGGGCACTGTCTTCCCGGTGGTGTGCGGGTCAGCCACCATCCCCATCGCAGTCGACCGGCTATGCAACTACATAGTGGAGGTTGGGCCGTCACCAAGCGACCGGCCCCCTATCCCGGTCACCGTTGGCGGCTCAACGGTGGAAGTGGAACCCGACCCATCGGCCGACGCTCTGGTCCAGGTCTTCAAGACGGCCGTGGACCCGTACCTGGGGCACGTGTCTTACTTCCGGGTTTTGGCCGGAACAGTCTCCAGGGACCTTCAACTCACGAACGCGCGCACCGGCGACGATGAACGCTTCCGGAACGTCATGAGCCTGCAGGGCAGCGAGTCCGTCGGCGTCGATTCGCTGATGGCAGGCGACGTCGGTGCGGTAGCCAAACTCTCCGGCACTTTGACTGGCGACACCCTCTCGGCATCTGGCCGGGCCGAGGCGCCAGCCATCGGATTTCCATCGCCGGTGCTATCGATGGCCGTGAGGGCCCGAAGTCGTAATGACGAGGACAAATTGGCGAATGCCCTGCACCGCATCGTTGAGGAGGATCCGGTCCTCACCGTCACGCGCAACGACGAGACCCACCAGACTCTTCTGGGTGGCCTTGGCGAGACGCATCTTCGCCACGTAGTAGCCCGTCTGGAGCGCAAGTTCAACGTTCAGGTGGACACCCAGGATGTGCTCGTTGCCTATCGGGAAACCATCACCGCACCGTCTTCTGCCGAGGGCAAGTACAAGAAGCAGAGTGGTGGCCACGGGCAGTTCGGAATCGCTTGGGTCCGCGTCGAGCCGTTGCCGGCCGGCGACGGATTCGAATTCGTAGACGAGATCACCGGTGGGGTCATCCCCCGTCAGTTCATTCCGGCCGTCGAGACGGGAATCATCGAAGCCATGGCGCACGGTGGGACATCTGGCTACCCGGTAGTCGATGTACGGGCTGCCGTATTCGATGGCAAGCACCACGCGGTCGACTCCTCGGAAATGAGCTTCAAGATGGCGGGGCGACTGGGCTTCCAGGAGGCGTTGGCTGGAGCCCGACCTGTGGTGCTGGAGCCTGTATCAGCCGTCGAGGTGACCATCCCATCGGAGTGCTTGGGCGACGTCATGGGCGATCTGTCGTCGCGGCGAGCCGCCGTCCAAGGTTCGGATCTGGACCGGTGGGGCGATCAGGTCATTACGGCGATGGTCCCCGAGTCGGAGATGCTGCGGTATTCGATCGACCTCCGGTCCATCACCGGAGGCCGGGGTCGCTTCATCGCAGTCCACGACCACTACGCGCAGGTTCCGGGCGGCGTCGATGTGCCGCCTCCGCCGGAGGGCTGAGCTGGGTCTCTCGGGCGACGCTGGCCGAGTCGGGATCGTCCAGTAGGTCGTTGCTAGGCGTCGGCGGGGATCGGCACCGTTGCAGTGTCGGTTCCCGATCGAAGCACGCGTCCGGGCAAGGCGCCTAGTGGTTGGCCGTCGACAATCGTGCCGACCCCGTTCACGAATACCCGCTCGACACCCAGAGACTCGGCGTAGAGCCTTGGGCTGTCGCCGGGCAGGTCGCGGCGGAGGTGCAACTCGCCGGCACCGACAACTTCGGGGTTGAACACCACCAGGTCTGCGTGCCAACCCTCAGCAATCCGGCCACGGTCGCGTAGGCCGAAGAACCGGGCGGGGACGTCCGTCATGTGGGCGATGGCTGCCTCAACGGAGGCTAGTTGTTGACCACGTAGGCAGTCGGCTAGCCATTCCGTGGTGTAGCTGGCTCCGGCCATGCGGTCGAGGTGGGCACCTGCGTCCGATCCGCCGATCATCACGTGGTCGTGGTCCCAGCAAGCCTGACGCATCAACCAGCTGGCTGGGTCGTCGTCGGTTGGCCCGGGCCACAGCACGGTCCGCAGTTCATCGGCTAGGACGACGTCCAGCAGGCAGTAGAAGTCGCGAATGCCGCGTTCACGGGCCAGGTCTCCGACCAGCCGGCCCTTGAGACCTTCGTTGGCATCCGAGAAGGTGTCGCCGATTCGGTAGCGATCCCATCCGGTTAGCCGGGAGAAGACCCCCGCCTCGGGTGAGGCCGCCCTCTCCTCGAGATGGCGGCGGACCTCGGGGTCAGATAGAGCAGCCATCTTCTCGTCGTGGGGGAGTTCCATGATCTCTCCCCAGTCGGGTAGCGAGTAGAGGGCGCAGAAGGAGTGGAAGTGCATGTTCATCCCAACGAGGACCGGCATGGTCAGGGCCATGGCCTTCCCGCCTCGGGCGGCGACCTCTTCGCAGGCGGCCAGCTGGTTCCGATAGTCGTCGGGGCGGGCCGAGTCGACGGTGAGTACGTTCCAGTTGATGGGTCGTCGGCCGGCTAGTGACATGCGGGCCATCAGGTCGACCTCGTCATCGCGGAAGCCGTTCAAGCAGCCGTCGGCCACCCACTCCAGCGTGGTTCCCTCGTAATCGGCGACAACGGCGCACAGGGCCTCGACCTCGTCGGCGGCAGCGGTGCGAGAGGGGACAGGCAGGCCGTCGCCGTCGCTGTGGGTGAACGACCGACTGGTAGAGAAGCCGAGGCCGCCGGCTTCGATCGACTCGGCCAGTAGTGCCTTCATGGCATCGAGTTCGTCCGGAGTGGATTCTCGAACGGTCGCATCGTTCTTCATCACTGTCCGTCGCAGGGCGCTGTGCCCGACCATGCCCGCCACGTTGACCGCGAGGTTGCCTTCAAAGCGTTCGAGGAACTCGGCGAAGGTTCGCCAGTCGAAGTCGACGCCCTCGGCTAGTGCGGTTGGGGACATGCCCTCGACCTTGACGAGCATGGCGGCCAGGTACTCGGCGTCGGACTCGTCCCCGATGGGGGCGATGGAGAATCCGCAGTTTCCCATGACCATGCTGGTGATGCCGTGTTGGCTGGATGGTGTGGCGTATGGGTCCCAGAAGAGTTGCGCGTCGTAGTGGGTGTGGGGATCGACGAAGCCGGGGCACACGATTCGTCCGGTGGCGTCGACCACCTCTCGAGCGTCGTTGCCAACCAGGTCACCGATCGCTGCGATGCGTCCCTCGGTGACGGCGACGTCGGCTTGGACGCCGGGTGCGCCAGTGCCGTCGACGACGGTTCCACCATGGATGAGCAGGTCATACATGAGGGCGAGGCTAACCCCGGCCCCTCTGGGTTTCCTGACGGAGCGTCAGATTTTCGAGTGTGCCCGAGCGGGTATAAGGATGTCCTGATGGGCGACCATCAGGACATGGGAAGTCGAACGACCGGCTCAGGATCGGACCGACAGGATGCGTGGATCGAGTCGGTCCTCGCCGAGATGACGCTGGTTGAGAAGGTCGACCTCATGTCGGGCCGCGACCTCTGGTCGGTTCGTCCTGTGGGCCGCCTCGGCCTTCCGGCCCTCAAGGTCACCGACGGCCCAGCAGGGGCCCGGGGTACAGGCTTGCTCGGAACTGGGATACCTGCACTCTGTATTCCGTGTGGCACCGCCCTTGGTGCTTCGTGGAATCCCGATTTGGTTGAGGAATTGGGCTGCGTTCTCGCCGCCGAGACCCGGGCCCGGGGCTGCCACGTGCTTTTGGCACCGACGGTCAACCTGCACCGGACCCCACTGGGCGGTCGCAACTTCGAATGCATGTCCGAAGACCCGTACCTGACGGGGCGCATCGCGACCGGCTTCGTGAAAGGAGTGCAGGGCGGCGGCGTGGGCACCACCGTCAAGCATCTTGTGGCCAACGACTCGGAGTTCGAGCGGACCACCATCTCGTCGGAGGTGGACGAGCGCACCCTGCGAGAGGTATCGCTTCGACCGTTCGAGATGGCCGTTGTCGACGGCGGGGCATGGGGGGTGATGGCTGCCTACAACCGGGTGAACGGCATTCACTCCTCGGAACATGCCTGGCTGCTTAACGAGGTGCTCCGGGGAGACTGGGGCTTCGATGGGGTGGTCGTCTCGGACTGGTTCGGATCGAAGTCCACTGCGGCCTCGGCAAACGCCGGTCTGAACCTCGAGATGCCGGGGCCACCTCGGTGGTACGGCGAGCGGTTGGTGGCGGCTGTAGAGGCGGGTGAGGTACTGGTTGATCGGGTCGACGACTCGGTTCGTGCACTGCTTCGCCTGATGGCCCGGACCGGCGCGCTCACCGAGCCCCACGACCGGCCGGAACAGGAAATTGACGAGCCTGCACACCGGACTCTTGCTCGCCGCGCGGCAATTGAAGGATTCGTCTTGCTTCGAAACGAACCCCCCGTATCGGCTCCTGGCGAGCCGGTCCTGCCCCTCGAAGTCGGGTCAATCCAGAGTCTTGCCGTCATCGGTCCCAACGCGGTGACCGCAATGGTTATGGGAGGCGGTTCTGCAGCCTTGGTTGCCCAGCACGAGACCTCGCCGCTCGAGGCTATTCAGTCCCGTCTGGGTGATCGCATCGAGATCGTCCATGAGATGGGCACGGTGGTCGAACGAACCGCTAAGCCGATGGGGGGTGTTGCCACCAGGAGGACCGACGGCGGCCGGGGCTTTCACGTCGAGTACCACGACGGCACCGAGCTAGCCGGTCCGGTCGTTGGACGTCGGGGCTCGCGCGACGGTCTCCTTCTCCATTTCGACTCGGCCCCCGGCGTGGCCGATCCGAGCGACTGCTCATTTCGGGCCTCAACTTGGTTCACTCCGGTCGTCGACGGCCTCCACCTCCTCACCTTGGTCCAGTGCGGCAGGGCGCGCCTGTTCGTTGACGGCGAGGTTCTCGTCGACGGGGTAGTAGACCCCATGGGTCCCGGAGATGAGTTCTTCGGCTTCGGGAGTGCTGAGCGTTCCTTCGAAGCCGACCTTCGTGCTGGAGAGCCCGTTGAGGTGGTCGTCGAATGGTCGTCGGTGGGAGCGACCTTCCTGGGTGGCGTCAAGGTCGGGGTGCGGACGCCGAGCAGCGGCGACCTCATGGACAGGGCTGTGGCTTCTGCAACAGGAGCGGATGTCGCTGTCGTGGTAGTTGGTACCGACCTTGACTGGGAGACCGAGGGGCGCGATCGAGAGTCGATGGACCTGCCCGGCGATCAGGCTGAGTTGGTTCGCCGGGTTTGTGCGGCGAATCCGAGGACGGTGGTGGTTGTCAACAGCGGTTCGGTGGTGACCAGCGACTGGGCGGTCTGTGCACCCGCGGTCTTGATGACCTGGTTCGGTGGACAGGAGATGGCCGACGCGTTGGTTGACGTCCTGGTTGGGGACGAGGAACCTTCGGGGCGTCTGCCCACGACGATTCCCCACCGCCTCGAGGACACACCGGCGTATCTCAGTCATCCGGGCGAAAACGGGCAGGTCGTCTACTCCGAGGGCCTTTTCACCGGCTACCGGTGGTACGAGGCCCGTGACCTATCGGTGGCTTTTCCATTCGGCCACGGCCTGTCCTATACCCGCTTCGCTTGGGGTGAGGCGACCATCTCGTCACCGGCGACGGTGGCCGACCTGAAGGCTGGGGAGTCGGTTCTGGTCTCCGTGCCGGTCCGCAATACTGGCGACCGATCGGGCAGTGAGGTGGTCCAGGCCTACGTGGGCAGCGATGGCCCCAGGCTGATGCGGCCGACGAAGGAACTGCGAGGTCTGGCCAAGGTACGACTGGAGCCGGGCGAGGAACAGTTGGTGGAGTTGTTTTTGGATTACCGGGCTTTTGCCTACTGGGATCCGGGCGATCCGACGTGGCCCGAGCGAATGGACTCCTCGCCGGTGGCTGCCGGTGGAGGTGGTGACCGTCGGACCGAGGCCGGATGGGTGGTTGATCCGGGCGTCTACCGGGTCCACCTGGGTGCCTCATCGACCAACGTCCGATCCGTCCTTACTGTCACGCTCTCCTGACCGAGACTCGGATCGTCGGTCAGCGCTATCGTGTGAGCGACAACAGACCGGGGAGCTCGGGCCTCAAGCCGGGCTGAGAGGGCAGTAACCGACGCCTTGCGTGGTGATCGGGGGTGCTGTCGACCCGCCCAGAACCTGCTCCGGATAATGCCGGCGAAGGGAGATCCCATCTTGTGTCGCCGTAACGCCAACACCCTGGCCACCCTGATCGTCGGGTTTCTGCTGGCTGGTTGTGCCGGGGCCAACGACGCCACCTCGGTTCCTCTGAGCTCTGGTGGTTTGGGTGCCACTGAGGAGTCTGTTCCGCCGATCGGCCCGGTGACCCTCATCACCCACGACTCGTTCTGGGTCTCGGAGGGAACGTTGGCTGCCTTCACCGAGGCCACCGGAATCGAAGTAGTCCATCAGACGGCGGGTGACACCGGCCAGATGGTCGCCTCGGCCATCCTGACTGCTGGCGACCCTCTGGGAGACGTCATGTTCGGGGTGGACAACACCTTCCTCCAACGGGCGTTGGATGCCGAACTATTCGAGGTCTATAAGTCGCCGTCTTTGAATGGCGTGCCAGAAGAACTGCAACTCGATCCGCAATACCGAGTTACTCCGGTTGACTTTGGCGACGTCTGCGTCAACTACTGGATCGAGAGCTTCGACGACGAATTGCCGGCGCCGACAACTCTCGACGACTTGGTCGATCCCGCCTACATCGGAATGTTGGCTGTACAGAATCCCGAGACCTCGTCACCGGGTCTGGCCTTCCTGTTGGCCACCATTGCAGAGTACGGCGATAGTTGGGAGAACTACTGGGCGGAACTGCGAGCCAACGACGTGGTGGTTACCGCCGGATGGGAGGACGCCTACTACGGAGAGTTCGTCGCGGGTGGCGGTACTCGACCCATCGTGGTCAGCTATGCCTCCAGTCCACCAGCTGAGGTGCTGTACGCCGACCCGCCCGTTGAAGAACCCCCGACCGGGGTAGTGACCGATACCTGCTTCCGTCAGGTCGAGTTTGCCGGGATCCTTGCGGGGACAAAGAAGCGTCTGGCCGCTGAGCTTCTCGTCGACTTCCTTCTGTCGAAGACCTTCCAGGAGGACATCCCGTTAAACATGTTCGTCTTCCCGGCACTGGCATCGGCCAACCTGCCACAGACGTTCGTCGACTTCGTAGAACTAGCCGATGACCCGCACGTGCTTGATCCAGCCATCATCGAGGCAAACCGGAACGCCTGGACTGACCGGTGGACACAGATCGTCCTGCGGTGACCTCCCTGCCGCGTCGGCTCGCCGCGGTTGGTGTCGTGGTCGTTCCAGCGGGATTCCTCGCCGTCTTCTTCGTATACCCGGTGGTCACGATCATCGTCGAAGGTCTCGGTAGCGACGGACTGCGTCGCCTCGGCGAACTCCCCGGTCGGGCATCTTTTCGCTCGGTGGCCTGGTTCACCCTCTGGCAGGCCGTCGTCTCCACGGTGCTGACCATCCTGGTGGCGTTACCGGGTGCCCATCTGCTAGCTCGACGGAGGTTTCGGGGAAAGGCGCTCTTGCGAGCCGCGACAACGGTGCCCTTCGTGCTGCCTACAGTGGTTGTGGGCGGTGCATTTCTGGCGGTCTTCGAGCGCCTCGGCCTGGACGATGGACCGATGCGATTGACCCGCACCGTTGGGGCGATTCTCTTGGCCCACGTGTTTTTCAACGTCGCCGTAGTGCTTCGCACTGTCGGTACTTTCTGGGGAGACCTCGATCCCCGGTCCGGCGAGCAGGCTCGGGTGCTGGGGGCCACGCCATGGCAAGCGTTCCGGTGGGTTACATTGCCGGCTCTTCGACCGGCGGTTGCCGCCGCTGCGTCGATTGTCTTCCTGTTCTGCTTCACGTCGTTCGGTGTGGTGTTGGTCCTCGGCGATCCGGCTCGCGCCACGCTGGAGACTGAGGTGTGGCGCCATGCCGTGTCTCGGGGCGACCTGGCGTCGGCGACAGCGGTAGCCCTCGTTCAATTGGCGGCGGTGGTGGCAACTGTGGTGGCGACCAACCGGCTGCAGCGACGCCGAACGGTTACCCAGCGTCCGGTTCGGCGGACATCCTTGCCAAGAGCGGGAATTGGTTTGCTGGCCGGGAATCTTTGCCTGCTTGCAGTGGTGCTCGGCTTGCCGGTGTTTGTTCTACTTGAACGTTCGTTACGCCGCTCCGGCGCCGGGGGTGGCTGGACTGTCGATCACTACGCGGCTCTAGCCGACCGGGTGAGTTTGTTGCCGACCTCGGCGCTTGGTGCGCTGGGAAACTCGCTGCTGTTTGCCGCGGTCGCTGCCGGTCTAGCCACCATCGTCGGTGGCCTCGCTTCGCTAGTAGTGGTTCACGGTCGTCGTTGCTTTGCCCGGACCCTCGACCTTGGGATGATGTTGCCGCTCGGGGCCTCGGCGGTCACGCTGGGCTTCGGCATGCTTCTTGCCCTAGACGAGCCACCCCTAGACCTTAGGTCTTCTCGCTGGTTGGTGCCGGTGGCCCATGCTCTGGTCGGCATTCCGTTCGTCATGCGCACTGTCGTGCCCACCCTGAGGAGCGTCGACCAAAGGCTCCGGGAGGCGGCGGCCACCCTTGGAGCTTCGCCGGCCCGGGTACGACGAGAGGTCGATGGGCCGCTGGCCATGCGGGCGCTGGCAGTGGGTGCTGCGTTCTCGGTCGCCGTATCGCTCGGCGAGTTCGGTGCCACCTCGTTCTTGCCTCGGAATCCGGACCGACTTACTGCACCGCTCGCCCTCTTCCGACTGCTGGGAGTGCCAGGGGATGCCCTGCGGGGTCAGGCCATGGCGCTGGCCGTGGTGCTCATGGCCCTTACCGCGGTTGCTGTGCTGGTCATCGAGGGAGGTCGAAACCGCGGCGGAGTGAAGGGGGACTGGTGACCGCGTCCGCTGTGGATGATCGTCGGGGCCTGCGGGTTGAGGATCTGCGCGTAGCTTTCGAGGGCAAGGCGGTGCTGAAAGGGATTGACCTAGCCGTGGAGCCCGGTGAGGTACTGGTCCTTCTTGGTCCGTCGGGCTGCGGTAAGAGCACCCTGTTGAGGGCCGTGGCGGGGCTGGAGCAACTGACGACCGGCCGAGTGTGGTGGGATGACGATGACCTCACCGACCTACCCACCCATCTCCGTCAGGTCGGGCTGGTTTTCCAGGACCACGTCCTCTTTGGGCACCGGGACGTGGCTGGGAACGTGGGTTTCGCCCTCCGTGTGGCCGGCGCGTCGGCTCCCTCGGTCACCCACAGGGTTGCGGAGGCTTTGGAGATGGTCGGTCTGGCTGGCTTCGAGGGGCGTCGGGTCGACACCCTGTCGGGTGGTGAATCCCAACGAGTGGCTCTTGCTCGATCGCTGGCTGCCGCGCCTCGGGCGATACTGCTGGACGAGCCGCTCGGATCGCTGGATCGCGTCCTGCGTGAGCGCCTGACCGACGAGTTGGGGGCCCTGCTGCGGCGGCTAGATCTTGCAGCGGTCCACGTCACCCACGATCACGACGAGGCCTTTGCTCTCGCTGACCGGATTGCCGTTCTCGGCGACGGACGCATCGACAGGATCGGTGTGCCGGATGAGGTTTGGGCCGATCCGGGCAGCGTGCATGCAGCGCGGTGCCTCGGACACGAGAATCTGCTTGCCTTGGACGTCCGTGGATGTTGCGCCCTGGGCCAACTCGGCGCAGGGTCGGGGACGGTGCTCTTGCGGGCCGACCGCCTGTTCCTCGGTGGTGCCACTGAGGGCACCGCGGCTGTGGTGGTGTCGACCACCAGACGGTCTGGCCGTCCGGTGGTCACGGTCGCCGTCGGCGATGTGGAGGTCCGCGTTCCGGTCGAAGAGGCCATGCCAGGACTGGTGATGGGCGATGAGGTGGGCCTAGTGGTCGCGGAAGACGCCGTCATCCCGCTGACCGACTAGGGCCGGACCGACGAGGTCTGGTATGTCGATCGAGGGACTGGGCATTCCTTTGGTGAAACGCACTCAGGAGGCCCAAAACCATTTTTGGCAATACCTTGCGGAAGCGGATTGGCGGCCCACACAAGCCTTGACCTACGGTAAACGTCAGGCCTTGCGGACTGTCCTATATCGGGCGGCCCGCAGTCCGGGTTTTTGATATTCACTAGATGGGGGGGTACGTCCCATGAGGACGCGACTTCGTTGGTTGACACTCATGCTGGCGGTGTTCGCACTGCTTGCCGGAGCCTGTGGCTCGGACGGGGGGGACGACTCGTCTTCAGCCTCGTCGAGCGGAGGTTCGGCCGCGGCCACTACGACCGCTGCACCGGCTGCAGATGATGCTCCGGCGACGACGGCTGCTCCGGCGACGACGGCTGCTCCGGCGACGACGGCTGCTCCGGCGCCTGAGGAGGTC
>MDTE01204047.1_pt1 | contig 26642 bp, 20 predicted proteins | sample 811231 | NCBI WGS metagenome assembly MDTE01 (sample SAMN05326651, study PRJNA326480) | marine metagenome | isolation source: seawater | place: Indian Ocean: Red Sea | collected 2010
CCGAAGCAAAATTGCGTTCTGCAAACAAGTCCAAAGCCGTTGCCGCGAGTTGCTCCCCACGGTTCACCTCCCCCTTTCCCGCTTTCGACAAAGGGCGGCCCCGCGACGGCGCAAGCCCCTTTCTATGTTTCTTGTCAATCATACCTAGACCGTACTCCCGTGCTTCTTAACTTCTCAATGTACAAACGATTTCAGTAATCATTGCACTAACCGGGTCAACAAAATGCCAACCCTTCTGACATAATTTTATCACAGTCCAAAATATAATTTCTTGCAATTTTTACTAGCTATAATGCAAAATCACTCCGTATACGTGTATTTTTCTAACCTATTTATTAATTAATTAGTTAAAGATCAAGAGGGGTAAAGATGCCTTTAGGAAACATTAATCGAAAGCAGGCGAATAACGAGGTTTTTAAACGCCTGTGTACAGCTAATCCGGTACTTATAAATGTGCTTCCTGCAGGGCAGGTAGTACCTGGTATGACCAAAAACACCATATTGACGTCAGGACCACCAATGCCATGGAAGCACTACCGAGGCGGGCAACGAAAGGCTATCTTGGGCGCCGCGCTTTTTGAGGGGCTCGCAACCTCGCCCGATGATGCAGCCCTGAAAATCTCTTCAGGAAAGCTAAAGATAGGTGGCTGCCATGACTATCAATGCGTTGGTTCATTAGCTGGGGTTTATTCAGCCTCAATGCCAGTTTTTGTTATTGAAAATGAAGTCCACGGAAATAAGGCTTTTTGCAACCTCTACGAAGGAACTAACCCCCGACGTTTAAATTATGGTGTCTACGACGAAGGCGTAAAAAAACGTCTGACCTTCGTTAACGATATAGTTGGACCTGTGGTTGGGGAAGCTGTGCGTCAGGCTGGCGGTATCCCTCTTAAACCCCTTATGCAGCGAGCACTTCATATGGGTGATGAGCTCCACAGTCGCAGCACAGCTGCCTCACTCCTGTTCACACGCGAACTATTCCCACATTTGATTAACCAAATGGATATAAACCCTAGTGAGGTAAAGCAAACACTTAATGCGTTAACGGAAGATCATTATTTTTTTCTTCGTCTGTCTATGGCAGCCTCGAAAGCAACCGCTGACTTTGGGCATGGTATTGAAAAATCAAGCGTTGTTTCAGCAATGGCATTTAATTGTCAGGGCTTTGCTATTAGAGTTAGTGGTCTAGGCGATTCTTGGTTTGAGGGGCCTCATGCAAGCGTAGAGGCAAAATTGTTCGAAGGGCATTCAGAAGAAGAGATCACATGGATGGGTGGTGAAAGTACTATCACCGAAACCATTGGTTTGGGTGGCTTTGCGCAAGCTTGTTCATTTGCCCTCCAAAAATATCAAGGTGGGTCTGCAAAAAATATGATTAAACTCAATAAAGAGTTATATAAAATAACCATAGGAGAAAACCCAGACTACCATATTCCTGTACTTGACTACCGCGGAACCCCAACAGGGATCGATATATTTTCTGTTTGCGAAACCGGCATTTTACCCGTAATGGACATTGGAATCGCTGGAAAAGATGGTGGGCAGATCGGTGCTGGCCTTGTTCGCGCCCCAATGGAGTGCTTTGTGAAAGCTAAAGAAGCCTATCAGGAAACATATCATTAGCAACACACCGCCACAGTACGAATTTTTACAAGATTAACTTTTATCGATCACTTGATCTCGATGTCCAAGCTTCCCAACGGATACCATCGTCCCAATTACATCAAGAATAACACGGCATGCTAATTGAGAGGTATTGTCATTAACATCATATGGAGGGGAAACCTCTACTACTTCCATGGCACATAATCCCTCTCGGGCTATAATACGAACCATTTCCAGTGCTTCCCTTGGCATAAATCCGCCAGGTTCAGGCGTCCCTGTCCCTGGAGCAAATGCTGGGTCAATGCTGTCAATATCAAATGACAAATAAACGGCATCAGCATCTTTCCATGCTAACTCGAGAGCTAAGTTTGCTGTGCCTTGAATTCCCAGTTCTTCAAAGTCTTTCATTGTTATCACACTCGTCCCACGGTCTCGAGCTACTTCCGAGCCAGGCCTATTACCATACCAACCTCCTATGCCAACCTGAACGAGGTTTTTGGGAGGGCAGTTTGATAAGCCTACATCATGCATGTGTGAGTGATGCTGGTGTGCTTTGCTGTGATCAACGCTTTCATGGTTGTTCGTTGTCCAATACCACGGCGTTGTGTGCATGCGTTCATCCATATCAATATCTTGAGTATCAAGATGGCGATCAAAATGAATTATTCCTACATTTCCACTAATATTTTGAGCAACTCCGCGAACATTAGGATAGCCAAGACTATGGTCTCCCCCGACGATAATTGGAAAAGCGCCAGAGGTGAAAATATGTGAAATGCCCTTTGAGACTTGGTCAAAAGTTTTTTCAATATTTCCCGGAATAACGAAGATGTCACCGGCATCACACAAGTCCAACTCTTCAAACAAGTCAACGGCACCATCCACACAATAGCCGTCATATAGAGCCGAAATGCGCCGGACTGCTTGTGGTCCAAACCGTGTCCCCGGGCGATACGTAGTCCCGGTATCAAATGGCACACCTACAAATGCAGCCTCATAATTACCAACTTCCCGAATATTTTCACAATAGCGCGATTTCATAAATGTGTTAATTCCAGCAAATGCTGGCAAATGCCCACGACTAAACAATGATATTGAACGATCATTAATAGAATCCGCAGCCTCAAGGCCAAGCTCTATCCCGCGTTGGATTTCCTCATCCTGCTTGGTTTGAGAAATTTTTGCTAACCTATTCAGGTTCCGATTGCCTCGCAACTCACCCGTTTTTGGATCTGGCATACTTAGTTTCCCTTATTTCAGCCCTTATAAAGACTTAACCAACCTAGCCTCAGATGCTAAAGCTTATTTGTCAACAATTTAAACAAATGATAGGCTCTTTTCGACAAGCGACGTCACGCTACTGTGCAAGCTGGTGCTCCGCTTTACTAAGAAAAACGGTAAAGGCTATAACGGTATAGCTAAATCAATCTGCTGCTCTAAGCTCGGTCACTTGTTCCAAACTCAAATGCCTAGCCTAATTACTGTATTTAGCATAAGTGGCAACTCGAAGTGTAGTGATTTATATATTGGGATTAACCCTCAGAAAACAATAATTTATTAGAATGTATTGTTAAGCTTATGAAAAAGATCAAGGTCGGTGTAATTGGCGGTGGCATGATAAGTCAAATAGCACACCTGCCTTTCTATCTCAGTGACTCACGAGTAGAGGTAGCAGCGCTCTCTGAATCCAGGCCCTCTTTAATCGCCCATTTGCGCAATGTTTTCGACATCAAAGAGATTCATGTGAATTACCACAACATACTCGATGATAAAGAGATCAAAACAGTGATAATAATTGCACCACGCCAAGCGAATAGCGCACTTATTTTTGAGGCACTATCTGCTGGCAAGAATGTCATTACTGAAAAACCGATGGCATTTACAAAAAATCAAGCGGAACGTCTTGTCGACACTGCACGAAAAGAAAGTGTTAAGTTAAATGTTGGTTTTATGAGGCGCTATGATGCGAATATTCAGTTCGCAAAGAAAAAAATTACAGAACTATTCGATAATGGTCATTTCGGGTGCCTGTTGTTTGCCCGGATTTACGACTTTGCAAAAAGCTATGCATGTCCTCCCCCTGCACATAAGCGCCCAGAAGAAAGCCGAACCAACCGTTTTGAAACATGGGCACAGACTCCCGATTGGTTACCTCAATCCTTTTACACTATATATGATCGTTTCATTAACGCTGCTAGCCATGATATCAATTTGGCGCATTACTTTTTTGGAAATAATCTTACTTTGCGTCACGCTGAACTAGCACCATCAGAAGGATTAACTGCTTTTCTGGTATACAAAAACACACCTGTCCTGTTCGAATGGATATCAGCTGAGACAGGAGTTTGGAGCCAAGGAATAGAGTTCGTTTTTGAAAGGGGGCAAGTAACACTTGAGCTTCCCTCACCTATGGATACTAGTGGTATAACTCGCATTATGATTGACGACAACGCTCAATCAAACACAGATGGCTACACTCGCACAACTCCAGCGGTTCCCATGGAATGGTGTTTCAAGTCACAGGCACGCGCCTTTATCGACGACTTAACTGGCGAGGGCTATTCTTTAACTAGCGGGAAAGACTGTTTAAAGGATATGGTATTGATTGAGAATATCTGGAAAAAGCTAACCTCAACTCCCTAAGGTAAAAAAACAAGGCCTCTTCTACCACTTTGGTATTTACAATTTTTCCCAAATTTCAGTCTGGCATTTCTGAAACAACGTGGAAAATATTCACCTGTGCGCACGAAACGAAATTCCTTAATTCATCCATTGACCTTACCTGAACAGGTCGCAATAATGCCCGCCTTAATGAAGGTTTAAACAATCTTGGCCATAACATGAACAAATCCAGCGTTTACGCTGCCAGATTAAGTATCACTTTGTGTAAGAATTTCCGAGAGGTCTGGCATGGTGTATTCCGATAAAGGCCATCTTGATTATTATAAAACATTTAACATATCCCCAGTTCGCTATGATGTGTCTAACTTACGTACACATTTTGACCGGAGGGCTTCATTATACCGTCAATTAGGGCTACCTGAGGTAGCATTTCGCGGGTCCCGTGTCCTAGAAGTTGCCTCAGGCTCTGGCTCCAATAGTCTCTATTTATCAAAGATTCATCCAAAATCACTTGAACTGGTAGAACCTAACCCAACTGCCATTAAAGATATTCGGAAAACGCAAGAAACGTATGGTGTTGGCGGCACCCGGCCAATTTTACACGAAAACATATTACAAAATTTCACACCTGAGATTCTCTATGACGTGGTTATTTGTGAGAACTGGCTAGGGGCTAAGCCTGATGAACGCACTTTGATCAAAAAACTTACTACATTTGTTGCGCCAGGGGGCGCACTAGTTCTTACAATTGTCCCTCTCAGTGGTTTTATGCCAAATATTCTCCGAAAATTGATGGCTGATAGAATTGTTTCTCCGGATATGAATTTTGATGCAAAAACAGACCTAATGCTCCAGGCATTTAGCCCGCATCTCTCAACTATAAAAGACATGACCCGAAGCTATACTGACTGGGTACATGATTGCATGATCAACCCGCATTATCTTAATGTTGCCTTACCGCTAAATATTGTTCTAAAGGATATTGGAAAAACAATGGATGCATTAGGCTCTAGCCCATCCTTTAATACCGATTGGCGTTGGTTTAAAAGTTTACATGGATCTGCCCGGAATTTTAATAAACAATTTCTTGAAAATCACATTTGCAATACACATAACTTTATTGATTACCGATATGTATACCCACCTCGTTTAGCTGCGGAAAATCAGACTCTTGAGAATGAATGTACCGCGTTACACCAGAATAGCATCGAATTAGAGAAGTCCCTTACCCAAGGTTTGGGCTGGCGTCACTCCAATGCTGATGAATTGCTCAAAAATCTTGACCGCGCAGCCCAAGAGCTTTCTGTAATTTCGAAACATTTCTCAGATGCATTAAAAGAGGCAGGAGATGTCTTAGCAGCGGACTCTCTTAATGCTGCAATGATTGCAAATCAAAAATATTTTTGCTCGCTTTTTGGGCGGGAAACAGTCTATGTTTCTTTCACTCGTAATCCAGACAATGAGGCATCTTATTAAGTGACACGAAAACCAGCTAACCTGAGTGGCCTCGACGAGACTAAACTACAGTCTGTTGCCCCGGGAGTTTTTTATACGAAAAGCGATATAGTTGCCGTTGATCAGACTATAGTTACATATCTCAAAACAGCCGCAAATATTTCATTGCTTAAGCGCGCTAGGTTATGCGCTCATCCGAACCCAAATTCTACACAGCACGATATGTTAATTGTTAGTCACAAAAATTCTTACATCCCCCCACATAGGCATTTTGATAAAACGGAAACGATGATTATCCTTGAAGGTAGAGCTGACGCTATATTATTTGACGAAAACGGCCAAATAACTGATGTCTTGCGAATGGGGTCAAAAGATAGTGGGCTGTTATTCTTTTATCGCATGCCGGAGCGACAGTACCACAGTTTGCTAATCCGGGATGAGTGGCTGATTTTTATTGAAAATACTAAAGGCCCATTTACTGTCAAAACATCACAAAATGCTCCCTGGGCCCCTGAACCAGAAGATATAGAGGCCGGAATTACCTTCAAGAAAGAAATGAACCAAATGGTTGAGGATTTTTTCTCTCAGCTATCCTATACTGAAAACCATAGGAACCAAGATTAATATCCAGTCGTCAAAGATCAGCTCTTAATGATCGGGGACTTGAGACAAAAATTGATTTGAATTTGCCTCCTTGTTCAATGAACGGTTTATTATTTGCAATCACTTTATCTTCTATGTCAGGTGACAGCCCCAACAAACATAGGTCAATATTTTTAGTAGCCAAGTGATGAGAAGAAACGATTGGCAATCCAGTTCCGGGCAAATATAGACCTTGTTTTTCAACTGTATCATCAACCACAAAGGATATTAAATGTTTAATTCTATAATAGTGTATAAAGGCACAACTAAGATGACCTGCCCCATAAATAGCCAGTCTCTTGCCTTTTCTAACCTGTTTTTCTAGATAAGAGCGGTAGAGATCGCCCCAAAACGAATATTGTTTTGCATAGTCATCAAAGATAGTTATTTTTTTCTTCAGATTTCGTTTATGGGCTCTATCTACATTATTTTCTTTGTTTATCTGGGACCCCGTTTTTTTTCCAACTAAAACCATACAATTTTCAAAGGTCATGGGGTAATTCTCAAAAATTACTTCTTCGAATCCAAATCGCTCAAGAGTCTCTCGAAAAGTGCCTGGCGTAAAATATAGTGTGTGTTCTTCCCATACCATTGTAATGTCCTGACGCGTAAGGTTCGGGTCACAATCTGGAACTTCTAGAACTAAATAACCGTTGTCACTGACCAAATTAGAAAGCGCCGACAAAAAGCCCGCTGGCCGCTCAGCGTGTTCGATAATATGTCTTGCAATAACAACATCCCACTTCCCATTTTTCTGGGACCAATGGCTAGCAAATTCTGGGGTAAGGTAATGCTGTATACTCTCAATCCCAGCGTTTTTTGCACTACGTCCAAAAACTTGCTTTAGATTTATTGTTGATGTGGTCTCAATTCCAATTTTTTTAAAACGATCTATAGTCGATTGGTCTTTAACACTTATTCCGAGCATCCGTGTGAAAGAATTAACCTCCACTAAAGAACAGATTTTTCCGACGACATCATCTAAATGGCCTTCTGGCTCGCGATACGTAAACCAATCGAAGGGGGAAATAAGCACTTTATGCGACCAGGGTTTAATAAGCTGAACCATTCCACAAACCTGACAAATGCCAAGGCTAAGATCATATACAGGAATTGTGATGTCTGGAGCATTGGTAAAATGACTAGAAACAGGGTGCCTCCCTAATTCTAGACATAATCTTACTTCAAGCGCTTCACATACTAAACATTGGTATTCTTTTGGAAGCTTTTCATTGCCAGAGTACATCTATTATGGTTCTAAGCTCTCTTCATTGACCAGTCTATTGCGGGCACTTGATTGCATACAGAAGATTTATTTTTCCGATTGGTAAATAGTCGACACTTTAAAATCATTTCAATCCCACCCACACTCCTAAAAATTCAGTCTGCCTAAAACGAGATTAGCGCCACGGCAAAGAAAATGTTTTGACATTGGAGAAGCTTTTAATTGCCTCAATAACACCCTCCTTGTACCCTAAGCCAGAATCTTTGATTCCTCCAAATGGAGACATTTCAATTCGATAACCAGGGACTTCCCAAATATTTACAGTGCCGTGATTTAACTCATCAATAAACTGCGTAATATAATCAAGGCGGTTTGTACAAACTCCTGCAGACAGGCCAAACGAGGTTCCGTTTGCTACACGTATTGCTTCATCAATTCCCTTAACACGCACAATAGGTATTGCTGGCCCAAAAGTTTCCTCAATAACTAATTCCGAATCCCACGGAACTTGATCTACAACCGTCGGCGGGAAAACTGCGCCTTCCCGATTGTTGCCATATAGTAATGTTGCCCCAGATGAAACAGCTTTGCTCACCCTTTGCTGGAAAGTCTTTGCAGCCTCTTCAGTGATTACAGTGCCAATGTCTGTAGCTGGGTCTGATGGGTCGCCATATTTGAGAGTTTTCGCCTTTTCAACAACCAAAGCAACAAATTCATCGGCTACACTATCAATCACCAATATACGCTTCACTGCTGTACAGCGTTGTCCTGAATTTTTTGTGGCGCCCTCAACCGCTAGAACTGCTGCACGATCAAGATCTGCGTCTTCCATAATAATTAACGGTGCATTTCCTCCAAGCTCTAGAATGGTACGTTTATAACCAGCTTTTTGAGCGATCATCTTGCCAACAGGAACGCTCCCAGTAAAAGTGACTAAGTCAATATGGGGATCGGTAATCATAGAATCGCCGATATCCGGTGGTAACCCCGTGACCACCTGAAACATTTCTGGCGGCAAACCTGCCTCATAAAGAATATCAGCCAGTAACAAACACGTCAGTGGCGTTTGTTCAGTCGGTTTACAGACCATCCGGTTGTTTGTGGCAATAGAAGGAGCGATCTTGTGTGCTACCATATTTAAAGGGTGATTAAATGGTGTAATTGCGCTTATCACGCCCAACAGTGGCTCATATTGCGTAAAAATCTTCCGCTTTTTACCATGAGGTGTGAGGTCGCAAGAAAAAATCTCACCGTAATCCTGAATACAAAGCTGACCCGCCAAAGTAAATACATCAAACGATCGCCCAGCTTCATAAAGCGAATCTTTTTTTGAAAGCCCACTTTCTGCAGTAATTAGATTGGAAATCTCATCCTTACGCTCAGCAATCGTATTTGCTGTTTTGTGCAAAATTTGTTGACGTTCGTAGCGTGTCAGATTCGGTTTGAAGTCATTTGCTATTTTAAATGCTTTGGCTACCTGGGCTGTGCTAGCCTTTGGCACTGTGCCAATAACTTTATTATTATAAGGGTTAAAAACTTCAATGGCACCCATTTCACCAATAACATTTTTTCCACCGAGGCGCATAGTTTCTTGAATAATATTAGAACCCACCTTTAATTACTTTCCTGTTAATATTTTAAACTGAATGATTAAGAGCTATATCAAAGACATCAAAGTTACGCAGTCTTTGTTTAGGCTCAGGATTTGTTATAGGTTTTGTCACTATTAGTGGAACACACTGTTCAGTAACGCCACCATGTGATCGCAACGGTTCTTTTAACTGGGTTAGATCATGGCGTTCAGCAGAGGTGCCGATCACTTTATTAATGCTAGAAACAACTATTATATCACCTAGCCGTTCCTCAGGCAGCTCAAATTTTTCACAGCCTTCTTCACGATTATAGGCGGCATCAATACCATCAACTGAGTAAAGTCTAGCTATTATTTCAGCAACATCAGCATCTCCTGGCAAGTAAGCTGTTGCAAAAGAACCAAGGGCACCGTGGTGTACTACATAGGGGTCAGTGATCGGGAGTATCACTTGTGCCTCCCCAACCCCAAGCCAGTCATCTAGAACGCTTTGAAGATAGATCACATCAGGTGCTCCATCTTTTCCAAACTTTGCATTCATCCCATGATCAGCTGTCAATGCCAATGTCGCACCCATAGAGTCCAGTTGATGCCAATATTTGTCCATCATAGAATAAAACTCATTAGCAACTGGTGTCCCGGGAGAGTGCTTATGTTGGATATAATCTGTAGTCGAAAGATACATAATATCAGGGCGGTACTTATCCATGAGTTTAACTCCAGCATCAAAGATAAATTCCGATAGTTCGGCAGAATAGACATCGGGGATGGGCCGACCGACAATGGATTGCGCGTTGTTAATTCCGTTTTCTTCAATTGTAGTTTCATCTGCTTTTTCTGATGAAAAGCAGATTGCTCGTCCGGATCGAAAGTCAAGTCCATTACCCAATAAGCGCCTCAGCTTGTCCTTTGCCGTAACGATTACAATTTTTGCGCCTACATCATGAAATTCCTGAAAGATTGTTTTTGTTTTTAAAAACTTTGGGTCATTCATCATAACTTCATTGCCACTTTCTGAATCGAGAAAATAATTTCCTGATATACCATGTATCACTGGAGGCACACCGGTAACGATTGATACATTGTTTGGATTTGTAAAACTTGGAATCACACAATCAGCACGGAGGTCAGCACCTATCTTAAGCGCTTTGGAAAGAAATGGCATATGACCGGAAGCAATTGCTTGTTCGATGTAACTTGGCTCAGATCCATCAATGCAAACAACAACAAGCGGCTGGTTTGGCCACCTATAATTGCGTCCATTAACAACTACTGACTTTTCTTTGTTCATTATTACACTTGTCTCCAAACTAGCTAATATGCATTGTTTTAAATAAAGAACTCACCAAAAATCCAAACCGCTACCGCACTAATTTCCATCTCTCCTTTTAGAGGAGATAAAAAATCTCGGCACATCAGCCTTATAATTCACGGCGTTTCTCGCAGAACGGTTGGCTGTTGAATGGTACTCCAGGTAACCCTTTGATATTATAAATCTCAATCCGCAACATCAACTAAAAAAAGGGTCCAGACATATCAAAATTAATACTTCAGCCTGAAAAAAATCTATACACTAATACCTGGAAAAGCTTTATTGATCCGATCCTCTGAAATCTCATGGATTTCGCGGAGCCGCCTTACGATAGCTATTGAAAGTCTTCTCACCTCGGGGTGGCTTTTTGAGTAAAGGTTAATTTGCTCCAATGCATCGTTTGCATGATCATAAAGTTGCAATCCACAAGGACTCAGCTTGTCGAGAGGATCCCGAAATTCTTTCCACATAAAATTCCAACGCTTGTCTCGTGCTGCCATGTAGAGGGGGCGCATATCAAAAACACAATTACCCCCAAAAAACGATTCAAGCACCACTTCGTTTCTGGACTTAACAGTGTCATCCCAAACTGGTGAGCCTACCCACTGTGGTGACGGTGGAATTCCAAGAATCGCAGCAATAGTCGGCACAACATCTGTAAGTTCTACTATATGGCTATTTACACCTGAAATAAGGTTGGAGTTTGAAAACAGTAATGGCACACGCACACTATGGCTATAAAGATAGCCGTGGTGAGAAATATCACCATGTTCACCTAGCTCCTCTCCATGGTCGCCACAAACCACTAAAAGTGTATTATCTAATATTTTTCGTTCTTCTAGTGCTTCTACAATTCGACCTATTTGTTGATCGGTATATAAAATTGCAGAGTCATACAATGCGGACCATGTATGCCACTCTTCATCAGTTTTAGGTTTTGAACGAATAGCTACCGAAATATCGATGTCATGACTATACCCAAGAGACGCAAGATATTTTGGTGTTTGAAGATACCAATTTGGACCAGTCCCTGGACAGTATGGTATATGAGGATCAAAAAAATGGTTCCATATGAAAAATGGTGATTCCCCATCCCAGTTTCTTATTTTGGAAATAATTTGGTTAGTCACTGCAGCGCCGTCGACGTAACGCTTTTGTCGGTAATGTGCAAATTTACTTATATTTACATCCACTAGCCCTCCCAAACGTTCAAGTACAACTGCTAATCCGGCACGGAAAAGAGCTCGTACAGTCCGCTTGTAGCGCCACTCTCGCGCTATCCATTGGTGGGGCTTAGGAATATAATAAAAATGACGCTGCACGTAAGATAGGATATCTCTATGAAACTCTTCACGGTGTTGTTTAACCAATAGAATTATTTTTTCAAAATCATAACCATCTGTTACAAAGCGTTCACCGCCATAACACGCTGCGTCTTCAGGCATACGTGTTTTCCGTTCACGGCAATAATCGATCATATGATCAAAAAAAACGCCAATGGTTATTTTTGCTTTTTCTACAATCTCAGCATCTGTTATTTTTCCGCTATGCCACAACGCCAGAGTCGATCGAAACAAAGCCAAAACCGTACCTGGCAGCGTATTTAAAACAAATAGCAAGTGCTCATTGTCTATGTAATCACCATAACCGTGATATCGGCAAACCCAGTGAGTGGTGCAATAAGCTGATACTTTGTAACCCGCTGAATGAACTTTTTCAAACACCGTACTAGGCCTGCCCTTGGCTCCAGTGTCATAACCACCATAAGATAGGGGTTTGCTTGATGTCATAATTGATGGAAAGCAAATATGCGTGAATCCTCCGGGTGCAACTGCCTGAGTGCAGTTGATGCCCCGAGACGCAAGTCGCTCAAGGTTCGGCGTTGTTGGTCGGCTATACCCATTAACACTACAGCGATCTGCTCGAAGTGCATCGACGGTAAGAAATATCACATTCAATTTATTTTACTCGTGAAAATTGTTTGTTTTTTTTAAACACATTTTTGAAATAATTACGGCCACAACACCTTATTAAGGTACCCATATTAGTTAATTAAGTGGATAAATATTTTTACTAAACTCCGAGCTTTAAGTTTCGGCTAATCGTGTATTTTTAAGGAATCCACTGGCTATATACAGGGAAAGTTTGACCACATTAACGTAATTCTAACCCATTAAAACGATCTTTCTTGAACCGATACTATGTTATTTGCAAGGCGAAAAGTCACCTGCTTTTTATACCCTGATCCAAGCTCTATAGCAAAGAGGTTCTTCAATCCAAAACCTACACTCTCACGAAATGTATTTTGCAGATTTTAGTGCCTTCAAAGAGTTATATCGAATTATCAGGCGAGTTATAAGATTTTTCCGAAAACTTGTTTTTAAAGAAAGGGATAAAAGAAAGCACTTTTACCTAAACGAACCCTCTTATTTCAGAACCTCTTTTTTAAAGATTGAAAAGCCGCTAACGTCGCCTCGCGTGATTGTTTTAAATCAATGATAGGGCTGGGATAAGTAATATCCAGCTGCACATTGGCATTCTCCAAAACATATCCTTCAGCTTTCCACGGGCTGAAAAGGTATCTGTCTGGCAACATTGCGATTTCAGGTACAAATCTTCGAATGTACCTGCCATCTGGATCAAATTTTTGTCCTTGGGTCACTGGATTGAAGATTCGAAAAAAAGGAGAAGCATCGGCACCGCAACCTGCAATCCACTGCCAACCAGCGCTATTGTTAGCCAGATCAGCATCGACCAGCGTGTCCCAGAACCACCGTGCTCCATAATGCCAGTGTAGACGAAGGTTCTTCACCAAAAATGAGCCGACAATCATCCGCACCCGATTATGCATATAACCTGTTTGCCAAAGTTCACGCATACCAGCGTCGACCATCGGTATGCCTGTTCTTCCTTTTTGCCATGCACATAATAAGCTCTCATTATCAAACCATGGAAAAGCATTAAACCTCGACTGGAGGTTCTCTCTTGGTAGTTTTGGGTTATAATAAAGCTGGCTATATGAAAATTCACGCCATCCTAACTCACTACAGAAATGCTCAATGTTTTGATCGGTACTAATACTCTTAACGCCGTACCAAAGTTGATTGGGAGATATTTCACCAAAATGAAGGTGGGGTGATAACCTTGAAACATACGGTTTAGAGGGGACATTTCGGCCATCTTTATAATGTGGCAGCCCCTCATTTATAAATTCCTGAAAACGTACACGCGCACCACCCTCTCCGATATTCCAGTGTTGTACCATCTTTTTGTCCCACCGAATATGGGGCAAGAGCTGCAATGCATCTAGGTTAAGGGAAAACTCTTCATCTTTGTGATACTGAACATTCTGGGGGGGATCTAAGGGGTCACGGGGCACCTCAGCCCCCAAGCACCCCTTACGGTAAAACGGTGTGAAAACCTTGTAAAAGCTACCGTCTTGTTTTTTGACCGTCCAAGGCTCCCAAAGCAGTGAACCGTTAGCACTTTCGACTTCAATCCCTTTAGCTTTGAGGTTTTCTTTTATCCTTCTGTCACCTACTAAACGCCAAGGTTCATAGCATCGATTCCAGTAAACAGATTTAACATTAAATCGAGCAACAATATCATTAAGAATATCAAGGGGCTCCCCATGGTAAATCGATAAATTACCTTCCAACGAGGCTTCTAATGATGCAAGCGAGTGGTGCAACCACCAGCGGCTCGCTCGTCCCATTTTAAATTCACTGGAATTCAGATCATCAAAAATATAGATTGGTAAAACATGCCTGTGTTTTGCAGAATTTGTCAGGGCCGGATTATCGGATAATCGCAAATCCAAGCGAAACCAGTGAATGGATATATTTTCTTTCATAAAGTATGATCTCGCTGAATTGTGGGCGATAAGGCTTGTGCCATAAATATATCGTTAGTGGTCAGCTCGGCACTACTATAAGTATAGAGAAAGAGAAATCTTTGTGGACACTAATATGGCGGAGGGAGAGGGATTCGAACCCTCGATACGGTTTCCCGTATACACGCTTTCCAAGCGTGCGCCTTCAGCCACTCGGCCACCCCTCCTGCTGAACGCAGAGCCTGCCAAAAAACATAATCATAAATGATACCGTGATAAAATCATTGATTAATCCGATAAATTGGCTTCGCTGAAATTAAAAAATTATGTCATCCTGCAGTCGATTACAATTCTTCTGTCTTTAAAGCCGAGAGAAAAGCTGATTGTGGAATTTCAACATTGCCGAACTGACGCATGCGCTTCTTACCCTTTTTTTGTTTTTCCAAAAGCTTTCTCTTGCGCGTAACATCACCCCCATAGCACTTTGCCGTTACATCTTTCCTAATTGCACTTACAGTCTCTCGGGCGATAATTTTTCCGCCAATAGCAGCCTGAAGGGCTATTCGAAACAGCTGGCGCGGGATTAAAGTTTTTAGCCGTTCACAGATTTGCCTCCCCCTTATCTCGGCATAGCTTTCATGAACAATAAAACTAAGCGCATCAACCGGCTCAGAATTAACTAAGATCGTAACTTTAACAAGGTCAGACACTTTGTATTCATCCAAATCGTAGTCAAAACTAGCATATCCTCGTGAAATCGATTTTAGTCGATCATAAAAATCAAAGACAACCTCGTTTAAAGGCAAACGATAGACTGCGACCGCACGACGACCCGCATACGAAAGTGTAATTTGTTCTCCTCGCCGTTTAGTACATAAAGAGAGGATGCCACCAAGATATTCGCTAGGAACCATTATAGTAGCCTTAATCCAAGGTTCTTCAACTTGGTCAATAAATGTTGGGTTTGGCCAGTCAACTGGATTATGCAGGTCTTCAGTTGTTCCATCAGTTTTATGCAATTTGTACACAACGCTCGGGCTTGTTGTAATGAGCTCAAGGCCAAATTCTCTTTCTAAACGTTCTTGCACAATCTCTAAATGCAAAAGTCCTAGAAAACCACAGCGAAATCCAAAGCCAAGCGCTGCAGATGTTTCAGCTTCGTAATGAAAACTTGCGTCATTCAAATGAAGTTTAGCAAGACTCTCTCGCAATTCTCCGTAATCAGAGGAATCAAGCGGAAACATTCCACAAAAAACAACTGGTATAGAGGACTTAAACCCAGGAAGAGCTTTTGCTGCTGGCACTCTAAAATCTGTTATGGTGTCCCCTATGGGGGTCTCGGAAACAGTTTTAATTGAAGCGGTTATATAACCTACCTCTCCGGCCCTTAGTTGGTCAACCTTTGTAGGCTTCGGTGTAAAAATCCCGACTTGCTCAACCTTGTAGCTAGACCCCTGGCCCATTAAACGGATTCTTTGTCCCTTCTCTAAACACCCATCTTTAATTCTAACCAAAATCATGATTCCTAAATAAGGATCATACCAACTATCCACTAACAATGCTTTTAAAGGAGATGTCGGATGACCTGAAGGAGGAGGTAGACGCGCTATCAGTGCCTCCAGAACGTCTGGCACCCCATCTCCGGTCTTCGCCGAGATTGAAACTGCATTATTTGTCTCAAGCCCTACGACTTCTGCAATCTGCCCCTTGATCAATTCGATATCAGCTGCTGGAAGATCTATTTTATTTAAAACTGGTATGATTTCGTGGTTGTTTTCAATTGCCAGGTAAGTATTAGCTAATGTCTGAGCTTCAACCCCTTGAGTTGCATCTACAACAAGGAGCGACCCCTCACAAGCAGCCAAAGAACGTGAAACTTCATAAGAAAAATCAACATGCCCTGGTGTATCAATGAGGTTAAGCTGAAAGCTCTCACCGCTCTGGGCTTTATAATTTAGCCTTACCGTCTGGGCTTTTATAGTAATGCCTCGTTCTTTTTCCAAATCCATATTATCAAGAACCTGATCCGTCATTTCACGATCAGCCAAACCTCCACAAAGTTGGATCAATCGATCTGCCAAAGTCGATTTACCGTGATCAATATGGGCAATAATGGAAAAATTACGTATATGCTTCTGAGTGAATGTCACGCCCGCTTTTTATCCTTTATTGGTCTATAATTTCAAATATTTTTGAAAATCCAAATTATGTTTTAACCTTGCAAAAGACCTGCGTTCTTTTTTAGTTCACTATTTTTCTGCAGGTTTCGGTGGTTGCCACATCTCGATTCGATTACGCTGAGCTTTCAAGCCTTTTAGGTACTCATCCTGACTAAAATTATGCCCACAAGCCATACACTCAACAGGACCAAATGGTTCTAGCCGTGGGTCAAAACCATCGGGCATTGTATTTTGCGCTTCACCACATGATGGACAAGTAACGGGAATTAGTTCCTTTAACATTTTTTTACTGACCGGCTTTCAAAAATTCTATTCCATTTAATTATTGTGAAAGGGAAAAGAATATTAATTTGCAAAAATAATTCCTGAGCATTGGATGGAACAACCAAAATTAAATGCCTGGAGACGTTATGCCATGTTGACGGCACATTGCAACCAAGGTGTTCCTCAACAAACAAGCAATTGTCATGGGACCCACTCCACCTGGAACTGGAGTAATCGCCCCCGCTACGTTCATGGCGTCTGAAAATTTAACGTCACCTACAATTCTTGTTTTTTGTTCCCCCTCATCAGAGGCAGCTACACGGTTAATCCCGACGTCAATAACAGTCGCCCCCGGTTTAATCCAATCACTAGCAATCATCTCTGGCTTGCCAACTGCCGCAATCAGAATATCTGCTTCACGGGACTGTTTTATTAAATCCGTAGTTTTTGAATGAGCAATGGTAACTGTACAGTTCTCCGCAAGCAAGAGAGCCGCCATTGGTTTTCCAACAATGTTAGAGCGACCTAATACAACTGCTCGTTTTCCTGACAGGTCACCCAATACATCCCTCAGCAACAATAAGCACCCAAATGGTGTGCAAGGCACAAGTGTTTTGTGACCTGCCCATAGCTTTCCAACATTATTTATATGAAAACCATCAACATCCTTATTTGGATCAATATCAGTCAAAATTCGGTTAGAATTTATATGTTTGGGTAACGGCAACTGAACAAGAACACCATGGACATTACTGTCGCTGTTTAAGTCGCTTACAAGTGTTAAGAGATCTTGTTCAGATGTTTCTGCCGGAAGCTTATGTTCAATGGACCGCATGCCCGATTCCTTACACTGCCTACCTTTGTTTTTCACATACACCTGGCTAGCGGGATCCTCCCCTACTAAGACAACCGCAAGTGTCGGTACAATTTGATGTAATGCCTTAACATCGGCAACTCTTCCTGCAACTTCATCTCGAATTCTGGCTGCAAACAATTTTCCGTCAATTATCTGGGCTTTAGACATTTTTCATTTCGTCCTTCGGATTCGTTTTTACCATTTAAAAATTAGGGGCATCCAACCTAAAAAAGGTGACAGGTTTTGAACACATTCTTTAAAATATTCTCTGCAAGTAAAAAATACGCGTAAAAATACAACGCGGATTGCACTCAGTTTGCATTTTCAACATTTTCATTTTAACTGCTTAAATAAGCAAGATCACCAAACCCTGACAAGCTTAGCATAATCACATTAGCGACATTGGCACCCAATCAACAACGCTTTCATAACAATGTTTTTCTGTTTACACAAAAGCATTTATCCCATCTTGATTGCAGCTCTAAACAAAATTTCTTTTGCAAAGATCAACCCTAAGATCAGAACCAATGGAGAAATATCAATAGCACCAAGTTTTGGCAAAAAATTTCGAATCCGGGTCAAAAATGGCTCTGTCACCCGGTGACAAAAATCTCCAACCATATCAACAAAACGGTTTGAAGTGTTTATCACTCCAAACATGGCTAGCCAACTAAGTATTACATTAACAATTATGACCCACATATACAGATCAATAACTAAAATTAAAATATGTATAATTGGTCCTATAAAAATTTCCATTTATCCCCAAAATTATATTTACTTTAATTCAATAAACCCTATTAACCGCCAGCGGCATCCACAAAAAATTGCTAGAAACCGATTGATCTTTTAATAAATTTCATCTTTGAATCTTGACAGACGGCATCATCAAATTCCATCATGCCAGACAACTTGATTTAATTAAACATAAATAAATAGCTCTGTTCAAATTTAATATTGATATTATAGAGGTAACGAAAGAGTATTACAGATAACAATTTAAGGGGAACCTACCATATCCAAGGAACTCTTTTTTCGAAGAACGGTACCTAAATTAGATTTGCAGGCAACCTGAAGTATCTCTGGTAGATATCGCGTTTTTCTTCTCCGGAACTGGTTTATGGGGCTGTAGCTCAGTTGGGAGAGCGTGTGGTTCGCAATCACAAGGTCGGGAGTTCGATTCTCCTCAGCTCCACCAATAAAACAAGGGCTTAGAGAAACCTCTCTAAGCCCTGTTTAATGCCTGGTACACAAACCACCCTCTTACCTTTAAATTAGTGCCGCCGCTTCAGTCATTTTTTTTATTTTCTGTAATGCTTGCTGGCGCGAGAAAAACCCTAAACCGCAATCAGGTCCAACTATAAGTCGAGGTCTATCGATGTGCTCTAGAGCCGATAAAAGTCGCTCCCTAATTTCTTCTACTGTTTCTAATCTGCTCTTTGCAATATTAACAACACCTAGAATTACTTTTGTTGTAGACAGCTTTTCAAGTATGCGTAGATCATTATGCCGGTGGGCATCCTCAATTGAAATTTCGGTTATTGTAGAATCTTCAACTGTCCCCAAAATACTCAAATAAGCGTCTTTATCTGCTTTTTTGTAACCGTCAGAGTCTAAAGCATTAGGATAACCGCAGCACATATGAACAACTCTTTCTACATTGTTAGGAACGCCGTGAAACGCCCGCTCTAAATTCTCAAATCCGTATGCTAACGCATCTTCTGGCTTTCTAGCGAACACTGGCTCGTCAATTTGGATATACTGGCACCCTGCCTCTGCTAATGTTCGCACTTCTTTATTCAGGGCCACTGCGAGATCAAATCCAAGCTTCTTATTGTCATTGTAAAAAGTATCTGCAACTGAATCCGTAATTGTCATAGGCCCAGGCAGGGTAATTTTTACAGGATTTTTCGTAAACTGCTGTGCCGCTTTCCAGTCTTTATTTAATCTTTTTTCTTTAAGACTAACAGGGCCCACAATGCTAGGAAGCTCCGCCTCAAAAGCCCCGTCTCTTACTGTTCTTTGCGTTAATTTTTCAAAGCTAATACCTTCTAACCGTCGACATTGATACCAGATATAGTTTTCCCTGCGCACCTCACCGTCGGTTGGTACATTTACCCCTGAATTCACCTGATCGGTAATTACTTCCTTCGTCGCCTCAAGAAAACGTTCCTCTAGATCGTTCCCGGCATCACGCAAAGCTTTTTCGTACACCCCTGGCGTCCAATTCGACAGTAAGCCCTTTGAAGCTTTTTTTACTTCTTCTGATTTCCCGGCCAAAAACCAATCCTGCACAGGGGTGCCATCGGGCTTTGGGTATGAACCGATAGTAGTAGTTTTCAATGACATAATAATTATTCACCTTTCTTGCAATATTAGTTTCAGCAAATTTTAAAAACTAGCCGGAACTCCCCAATTTTTTAAACTTTTGTTTTATTTCGCCGGTAGGGTGCGTCCCGAGTTGGCCAATAACATCAGAAGCAGCAATGGTTCCTGCTACACCGCACTCACCTAACGTATTTCCACGCAGATAACTGTACAGAAACCCCCCTGCATATGCATCTCCAGCACCGGTTGTATCGACGACAGTAGCCGAATGGGCTTCGACCATATTTACTGTGTTTCCTTTAATTAAAACGGATCCTTTTGCCCCTCGTGTTATCACTCCCAACATACCGCTGCTGGAAATTAATTTAATAACATCATCAAGCACGTCAAGCTGGTACAAAGCCAAAATTTCTTTCTCATTAGCGAACAAAATATCAATATAGTTGTTAACAAATTCTGACATCTCTTTTCTGTGCCGATCTACCAACAAAGAATCGGAAAGACTAAATGCTACCTGGCGTTCAGACTTGCGCGCTAGAGTTGCTGCCTTTACTAAGGCGTCTCTAGCTCTTGGTGGATCCCAAAGATATCCTTCCAAAAAAACGACTTTTCCTGTTGAAATAACATCTGCACGTATGTCATCAGAATCAAGCTCAATGCACGCACCTAAATAAGTCTGCATTGTACGCTCAGCATCGCCCGTAACAAGCACAAGGCATCGACCAGTCCCCACCCCACTTTGCGCAGGCAGGGTATTAAATGTCACACCTATCGATTTAATATTATCCACAAAAATTTGCCCTAGATTGTCATCCCCCACCTTACCGATAAATGTCGCTTTTCCACCGAGCAGTGACAAACAGCACATGCTGTTAGCAACTGAACCTCCAGGACCCTCCTTATTAATAATAACAGATTGATATAGATCTTCTGCTGCTCCTGAATCAACTAGTGTCATAGAGCCTTTTGGAAACCCTTTTTCTTCTAGAAAACTATCGTCAACTCCCGCTAAAATATCTAAAACGGCATTGCCTACTCCCACAACGTCAAAATGTGGTCCACTCATTTTTCAAACCTTAACTTCTCGAGGTCATTTAACGGAACAGTACCAGTAAACACTATTTCAATATCGATATTCTTCAGGTTTGAATGGCCCCTTTGAAGAAACGCCTATGTATGCTGCCTGCTCTTTAGTTAGCGTACTAAGCTTGGCACCTAATTTTTCTAAGTGCAAGCGAGCAACTTTCTCGTCAAGATGTTTAGGTAATACATATACCTGCTTCTTATATTTATCGTTATTATTCCAAAGTTCTATTTGTGCTAATATCTGGTTAGTAAAGCTAGCTGACATAACAAAACTTGGATGGCCTGTAGCGCAGCCTAGATTTACCAACCGCCCCTCTGCCAGTAAAATTATCCGTTTCCCATCTGAAAACTCTACTTGATCAACCTGCGGCTTGATGTTAGTCCATTTCATATTTCTAAGGCCACTTACTTGGATTTCATTATCAAAGTGCCCAATGTTACAAACAATAGCGCAGTCTTTCATTTTGCGCATATGATCAATTGTTATCACATCTAAATTCCCTGTTGCTGTTACAAAAATATCGCCTCGAACAGCACCTTCATCCATAGTAACCACTTCAAATCCCTCCATACACGCTTGTAATGCGCATATGGGGTCAACCTCTGTAACCAATACCCGGCAACCAGCATTCCGCATACTCTCCGCTGATCCTTTTCCAACGTCCCCATATCCTGCGACAACCGCAATTTTTCCTGCCATCATCACGTCTGTGGCTCGGCGAATACCATCAACAAGACTTTCGCGACACCCGAATTTGTTGTCGAATTTTGACTTGGTGACCGAGTCATTCACATTGATTGCAGGAAATAATAAAGAACCGTTTCTAGCCATTTCATTTAAACGATGAACTCCTGTGGTGGTTTCTTCCGTAACACCTCTAATATGTTTGCCTAACTCTAAATACCAGCCGTGATTACTAGCAAGACGTTTTTTTATTGATGAATATAAAGCTTTTTCTTCTTCACTATTTGGATTTTTTAGGAAAGAGGGATCATTTTCGGCTTTAATACCAAGGTGAACTAATAGCGTAGCGTCACCTCCATCATCTAGAATCATATTAGGTGTACCACCATCCGACCATTCAAAAATTCGGTGCGCATAGTCCCAATATTCTTCAAGGCTTTCACCCTTTACAGCAAAAACCGGAATTCCTAAATCCGCGATAGCCGCCGCCGCATGATCTTGTGTCGAATAAATATTGCATGACGCCCAACGGATATCAGCTCCTAGGATTTTTAGGCTTTCTATTAGGACAGCAGTCTGAACTGTCATATGGAGAGAACCGGCAATACGCACTCCATCAAGCGGCTTCTTTTCCCTATATTCCTCCCTAATTGCCATAAGCCCAGGCATTTCTGTTTCGGCAATTTTTATTTCTTTTTTTCCCCACTCGGCCAAATTGATGTCGCTAACAATATAGTCACTAAATGACATGCTTTTTTCTCCAATAAATTTCCTTAATTTTTCATCACGAATAGTAATATGCTACTAGCTAAACTTAAAAAACTGCTCTCAGATCATCAACTAAATCTGTTTTTTCCCAAGAGAAGCCACCATCACGATCAGGCTCTCGGCCGAAATGACCATAGGCCGCCGTACGTTCATAGATTGGCCTATTAAGCTGCAAATGTTCACGAATTCCCCTTGGGCTCAAATCTAACATATCTTTTATAACTTCAGATAGCTTGTTGGAATCCACAACTCCTGTATCATGCGTCTCAATATAAAGAGATAAGGGCTTTGAAACACCGATCGCATACGCTAATTGTATTGTGCAGCGTTCTGCGAGATTAGCCGCTACAATATTTTTCGCCAGGTACCGGGCTGCATAAGTTGCTGAACGGTCTACTTTTGATGGATCTTTCCCAGAAAAAGCGCCGCCACCATGAGGCGCAGCCCCCCCATAGGTATCAACTATAATCTTGCGACCCGTGACTCCAGCATCACCGTCCGGACCTCCAATTACAAACCGCCCTGTCGGGTTGACATAAAATTCGTCTTCATCGCACATCCAACCATCCGGCAGCGTATTGGTGACAAACGGACGGACAAGCTCACGCACTTCCTCCTGCGTTAAATCATCAGAATGTTGAGTCGAAACTACTACGGATGTAGCTTTTGTTGGGAGCCCATTGCTATATTGCAATGTTATCTGGCTCTTGGAATCTGGGCCTAATCCCGGCGTTGAACCAAGATGGCGTGCCTTTGCCATCGATTTTAGAATTTCGTGAGCAAAATAAATTGGTGCGGGCATTAATGCGTCAGTTTCACGACATGCATACCCAAACATGATGCCCTGATCCCCGGCCCCTTCATCTTTGTTGCCGGAAGAATCTACGCCTTGCGCTATATCAGCTGACTGGGCATGCAAAAAAATCTGAATTTCAGAGTTTTTCCAATGGAAGCCATCTTGCTCATAACCAATTTCCTTTACACATTTACGAGCAATTTCTTCGATTATTTTTTTGTCAATTTTGCCGTTTTTCAATAAAGGCTCCACACAACGTCCCTCACCTCCTATAACAATGCGGTTAGTTGTACAAAAGGTCTCACATCCAAGCCGCGAGTTGACAGGGTCCTCCAATAAAAACCGGTCAAGAATCGCGTCAGAAATCCTATCAGAGACTTTGTCAGGATGTCCCTCTGAAACAGATTCGCTAGTAAAGAGGTAATCGGACTGTGGCACGGCACTTCCCTTCCATTTAAGTTTAAGTTTGTCAGCAGCTGACGCTTGGTAATTGATATAGATCAAATAGGTAAGCTTCGCTATTAGAATAGTCATTTGGCCTTTGTTTAAACTCTGTCTCCTTTATGCCTAGACTTTTTAAATGCATAATTTCTTTTTGTAACATGAGCGACTATATACGCCAGAAAAACGGTACAGCCAAGAGGCAGATAATCAAACAATTGGTTTATAATCAATTAATAATAGTTGGGTAGCAAAGACACCATAGGAGGGATTTTTTATCTAAAAAAAAAAAATCAAACCAGAGATCCCTATTCCAGCAAGACAAAATCTTTGCAATTTCAAAGTATAGTTCTACGATACCTTATAATCTTGCCCTTATAACTCTGGCAGCTTCAACAAAAGTTTTGCGTTCCATTAACCATATTGTGAAAAAAGGTTTGATTACTTATGCTGTAATTTGTTAAATAAGTTGTTTATCAGGGTGGTTTTTACTAGCCACACAAAAGGGCAGAAGGCCTAGTTAAAAAAAGTATTGTAAGAATTGCTGGGACTGACAGGTGACGCTCGGCAATAATCGAATTTAGGAAACCGTCTCGTCACCAGGGAGCTTTGAAAATGAAATTCTTAACCGTAACAGTCTTAAGTGCTTTTGCTGTTTTTTCTAGCGCTGCGCAAGTGCAAGCGGATTGTGCTGAAGAGTTTAAAAAATGTAGTGCTGAAATGACAGAAAAAACATCTGCTATGTCTCATGGGTCAAAGGTGGGACACCAGTCGGAATGTGCCGTTGCTCACGCTGTTTGTGATGTTAAAGCATTAGTTCCTACATACGGAGTGTTTGGCATGGTTCCAGCTATGGTAGTAGGCCACCTTTCGTGGCTCCATGACAATTTGTGGCAGCTTGGTGAAACCCTAGTTACCCCAAGGCCGGGCAATAGTAACTATAAATAAAGAGCCTTTTGCTCGAATCAAAACAGGCTGTTAATTGGATTACGAATTGGGTTATCCGAAGTGCTAACTGGAACGAGGTTAGCCAGGGGTCTTCGTTTGGTGAAAAATAGCCAGAGGAAATCTTTCCGAATTGGCTTATTATTCTTAAACAGCAAAGTACCAGGCCTGAAGAAAATAAGCGTGGCACTTTGAAAATATTATGTGTAATCTTAGATTTTATCGGTAGAAAGCGTTTTTTAAAAAAGTAGCGGCCTTGCCAAAATTCTTGAAAAAAAAGGCAGAAACCGGAAAATACCTGGGAGATAAGTAGATGCGCTTTATTGTTGCTATAATTTTTGGGGTTTGCCTACTTTGTTCCGCATCGCTAAAAGCAAACGATGATCGATGTGTAAAAAAGTTTAAAGCCTGTGGAGCGGCATGCCAAAAAGTGTCACTTGAAACACACAAAGAAACTAAACTTGGCTGTCAGTCAAAGTGCTCTCTAGGTTATGCTGCATGCGATGTGGGCTCATTTCTACCTGGAGGGAGTGGACTGGTTTCTTGGTTGACTGCAAAGAGCCCCAAGAAAAAGATTGCGTCACAATGCCGAGAAAATTTTAAGACATGTGAAAAAGGCTGCGAAGATATAGTCGACGGCTCTTCTGGTGAAACTAAACTTAGCTGTAAAACAACATGCTCTGGAACATATGCAGCATGTGATTTCACTGATTTGCTTCCAGGAAGAAACCTTGTTAACTGGATGGTAACACCATCTGCTGAGCAAAATTTGCTATCTTGTGAAGACTCATTCAAGGCATGTGGGGCTGAGTGCATGAAGATAGAAACAAAATCTGTAATTGCCGGCGAAACAACGAGGCTAGGCTGCCAAACAGCTTGTTCAACTAAATATGCCAGCTGTGATTTTAAAGACATGCTACCTGGAAGAGAGGTGTTTCCTTGGGTTGGAGATAAAATAGGAAAAGTGGGAAGTTTCTTCAAGGATATTGCGCGGTCAAAAAAAGAGCAAAAATAATAATATTTAGCTTTTCTTCTGATTGAGCTATATGATTCTATGTTAATATTAACAAATCAACAAATTGACCGTACAGAGAATTAAGAGATAAATCTATTCACCAAATTTTTTTTGTAGGGTAATCCGGTATCATTAAGCAGATAGAACATCATTTAACTGCAAACGGTTTTCGGCAATTCCTTTATCCCAGAACCTGAGACATGAGATAGGAGTTTGGTAAAATGCAAAAAATCCCTATTGTTATTGTATTCCTTTTTCTTTTTTCTCCCCTAGAAACTCAGGCCTCGTGCGCAGATGATTACAAATTATGCACATCCGAATGCAAGAAGCTAAATGACGACAAGTCGCACCTTAAGTTTAAGTGCGAGGCTAGCTGTTCCATCAGCTATGCGGGGTGTGATGCAAGCAGCATTATTCCAGGGTTAAGCTACTTTTTTGGCCCGGAAAACGAGTAAAATACCTCTGCCTTATATTTAAAAAACCTTGCAAATATAGCCTTAATTTCGCTTTTAGGGTTTTAAAAAATAAAATCTTTCAGCTCTTCAAGCAAGGGATCCAGGTGGGTTTCGTAGGATCTCCAACGGGAGATTGAGGATTGATAGATAGGTCTTCGCACCTGATCCTTGCTTGCTGTAAATACAGATCTTTTTGTTTTATGGTATTCTAACATAGACTTTTCCCAGGCAAGGTCACAGAACTTGGCTATTTTTTTTGTTTCACTTTTTGTATTGGCAACTAACGCCTCATAAGTAACATCTAGTATTCTGCCAGGAAAGTTTTTGTTCCAAAAGTCCATTATCTCTATGTATTTTCTGTAATACCGTCCAAGCTCTTTCAAATTAAAGGAAAATCCAACACCTGCATTGAATTGCTGCATATAACATGACAAACATGTATCGATTGGATGTCGCTTACAATGAATTACCCTAGCATCTGGAAACAAGGCAAATATCAATCCAATAAACATAAAGTTTCTTGGCTCTTTATCAGTATA
>MDTE01179375.1_pt1 | contig 26641 bp, 16 predicted proteins | sample 811231 | NCBI WGS metagenome assembly MDTE01 (sample SAMN05326651, study PRJNA326480) | marine metagenome | isolation source: seawater | place: Indian Ocean: Red Sea | collected 2010
CAAGGGGACCCGCAGCCGGTACGTCCGCCTCGAGAAGATCAACAACTTCGGCCCCGATCGCATGCTTGGCCTCGCGGAGGTCTTTCTGCTGAAGCCTTCAGCCGGTGGTGACCAGGATGTGACGCGTCGCGTCGAACCGGTTCCCGATCCCCGTACCGAACCGCACTGGCACCTGTTTCTGGACAATCACTCGATCACCCGCAGTACCGGTTTCCGTCGCGTGCTGCACCATCCACGGAAGCGGGGCGTGGTGCTGAAGGCCGAAAAGGCTTGGGAGACATTCGGCGTGACGCCGATGTATGTCGGCCGACGGCCGGACGGGACCTACGAGTGCTATTACCAGACACTCTGGCGGAACCGCGGCGGCGGTTACCACAACACGATGGCCTACGCGGTCAGCAAGAATGGGATCGACTGGCAGAAACCGGCGCTGGGACTGGTCGATGCTCCGACCACCATCCACGAGCATCCCCGGTTGCCTCTGGGTGTGTCATCAGGTCGCGGCAAACAGAACAACCTGATTCCGATCGGGCATCCGCGCGACTTGATGCTGCACGGCAACGTGAAGGATCCAGAAAAACGCTTTGCGCTGACCACGTCATTCCATGTTGGCTCTCCCCTGGTGTTTGCGGCACAGACGCCGGATATCCTGGGCAACCCGGATTGGAGAAAGAAGCTGGGGCCAGGTGTTGGCATCAAGCCCAGCCACTACAACGCGCTGGAGTTCTGGGATGACCAGCACAAGGAATGGGTGTATATGCGTCAGGCGCCCAACCATCCTCCGGTTCGCTGCGGCGGCCGTTATGCTTCGAAGGATCTCAAGAACTGGACGCTGGAACACTACATCTACCCCGACTGTGACGACTCGAGCGATCCGAGAAGTTTCGACGAGGTGTACGGTGTGATGTCGATCCACGTTGAGGGGATGGTGCTGGGGTTCCTGGAGTGGTTCAAGGGTGATCGGACCCACGGCAACCCCAACCTCTACGAGGACGGGCACAACCGTCCGACCACCGCCGAAAGCCTGATTGGCAAATCGGTGTCCAAGGGGACAATGGAACTCCGCCTGGCCACCAGCCATGACGGTGGGATGACCTGGGACCGATCGGTCAGCCGACGACCCTGGATTCGCCATGGAAGCGAACAGGACAGCGAAGATCGCCTGGTTCGGATTGTCTGCCCGCCGTTGCGGATGGGTGACGAGGACTGGTTCTACTGCAGCCAGTACAACGGCGATCATGCCACCGGCGCTGGTTATTACCACGACCGCGACGGCACGAAGATCGAGGGCGTGCTCTACACCCAGAAGCACAATCGGTATGTCAGCCTGCAGGCGCACAATGTCCCACAGATCCTGATCACCAAGCCGATCAAGGTGACCGGAAAACGGTTGCAGTTGAACGTCGATGCCAGTCGCGGACGGGTGATGGTTGGGATCGGCATCGACAAGGTGATCCGTCACAAGCAGGGCCGTTGGCCGTTCCGGGCCAAGTTGCCTCACTACATGGTCATCGATCGCTGGCAGCGGTCTCACCTGGAGAAGGGGTTTGGCGTGACCGACTGCGTGGAGGTTCGCGAGAACTGCATCGAGCATGATGTGCAGTTCAAACAGGTGTCGGTCGAGAAGCTGCTGGGCAAGACCGTGCGGCTGTACATCGTCGTGCAGGATGCGGACCTGTACGGGTTCCGGTTCAAGTAGGCCGGACTGCCGAGACGATCAGGCCGACCGCTGCTGGAGGGCTTTTCGCTTGGTCAGCAGCAACGTGATGTCGTAGTCGACAAATTCGAGGTGGTTGCCCAACTGTTTCAGCACGTTCTTCTCTCGGCTGTCAACCAATCCGTCGCTGAGGGCAATGTCGGCGATCAGTGTCATCCAGCGTCGTGCGGTGGCGTTGTCGGGTGGGCCCGGGGCGTCGAGTTGACCACTGGCGGCCTGGGACAACATGGCCTGGATCTGGTTTTCGGGGACGTTTTCCTTTTTGCCCAGTTGCACCAGCGCCGCTTTCTCGTCGTCGGTCACAGTGGTGTCGGCGGCCATCATGCGGATAGCCCAGGCAATCACGTCGGAGGGGCTGGGCACTGGATGCGAACTGGTTGGTGCGGGGTTGGCCTGGTCTTGTGCCTCGAGCCGTTTCTTCCAGCGAGCGGCCTGTTCAGAGTCGGCCGACCCGGATTCGTGCAGCACCCAGTCGTGCCGGCCATCGTTGACCACCTCGTTGCAGAACGAGCAGGTGTGCGAGGCCACGTCGGATTCGGGGGCACCACACGAGGGGCAGTGGGCCGAGGAGATGGTTCGTTCGATATTTGACGTGACTCCGGACTGTCTCTTGAGAACGAACAGGGTTCTGAGCCGGGACCAGTCGTTCAGGTCCTTGAGCCGACCGTCGGGAAACACACGGTGGCGGTTGCCTGACGAGTGGATCGACACCAGCAGGTAGTCGAAATCGTTCTCGGAGATGATTCCCAGGCAGTCGACCGACCCAACCGAGCAGTCGTGCCAGAATTCCCGGCCCGAGTCGCCGCTCTGAGACAGCTTCTTTTGGATGTGGTCACACAACTGGTCGGTGGCCATTTTGCGGAGCGGATCGATCGAACCGTTGCGTTCGGCCATGGCCTTTCTCCAGAAGATGACCGAGCCGCGATCTTCGGCGTGTTGCATCGTGAACCCGGGGTCCCGTGTGGCACGGAACTGGTCGATCGAGGGGACCTGTTGCGAAGGCGAGTGTGGACGCCAGGCAGCGGACTGGGTGATCTCGGCCAGGACCCAATCGTGTTCCCCTCCACGAACGACCGCCTCGCACGAACCGCATTCACCCACCTGGTTGAGCTGGAGCAGGGAACCGCAGTTGGGGCAGTTGCCCTCGATCATCCCAGCGACACCGGGTTGTGACGTGACACCGCGTCGGCGGAGAAACGACCAGTACTCAACAAAGGTCTGTGGGCCCGACCTGCCGTCGACAGGTTTGCCCGTCTTGAGCGAAACACGAAAGTCGATGGCCGTACAGGAAATGCAGATATCAACAGTCTCGAAATGTTCCGTCACCTTGACTGACGCAAGGGACATACGGTCACGATGCACATCGATTTCGGGCATGTGATCGCGATATCCCTCACGGATCTGTTCGCCGATCTGCAGCGTGAACCGTTCGAGGATGCTGTCGGAAACGTAGCCTCGGATCGGTTTCAGATCTTGCTTGCACCACGCGGCCTGGATCCCTCGGAAGGCGTGTTCGACACGTCCCGCAAAACGTCTGAAGTCAAAATCAGGATCGGTCCGCTTCAGCCTGAAGACGTTCTTCCGATGATCATCTCGGCTGATTTTGGGACGGAGCCCAGCCTGTGATTGGGGTTTCTGTTTGGACTTGTTGTATGCACTGATGAGCCAAATGGTCGCGTAGAGTCCAAGCATGAAAATAGCCATGGTAGGGTCGACGTCACCTCCGCCACCTCCACCATAACTCCCACCACTGCTGAACCCTCCACCGCCACCGCCGCTGAATCCTCCTCCTCCTCCTCCTCCGCTGAACCCACCGCCTCCGCCGGCCCGGGCCCAGGCATCGGCTGTCCACAGGAGGCTGGTTCCGGACGCACAGGCGGCGATCCACCATGCGGACAGACGCGGACGTGTTCGTTTGGGGCACATTGGCAGTAGTGTGCTTGTGGAGGGTGGTGGCAGTTGTCGGTGGAAACACTGATGGTCAAGACGGCACGGCTGTGCATCGTCTGGCGGGGTGTGGACCAGTACGGGTTCGGAGTCAGGTTGGGCCGGTCATGTTCTCCGTTGTCGCGATGCAAACAGATGGGTTCGCCGTTTGGCCAGCAGAAGTTTGATGTCGTAGTTGGACAGTTCGGCGTAATCTCCCAGTCGAATCAACACGTCCTCTTCGCTCGCGTCCAGTTGTCCATCCGAAAGTGCCGCGTCGGCGATCAGGGTGAGCCAGCGGCGGGTGGCGGTGTCGTCGGGGGGCGGGGGGGCGTCGAGTTCGCCTTTGACGGCCAGGGAGAGCATCGACTGGAGCGTCTTGACCGGGACGTCGTGTTTCTTGCCCAGTCGGAGTACGGCTTTTTTTTCTTCCGGGCTCAGTGTCTTGTCGGCTGCAACGGTCCGGATGACCCAGGCCAACGCGTCGGCGTTGCTGGGTACCGGCGGCCCGTTGTCCGTGGCGGCCGCCGCTGCAGCCACCTGACGATCCTGTTGCTCGAGTCGTTTTGTCCAGGTTCGTGCTGTTTCCGAATAGGCAGGGCCAATGTCGTGCAGTACCCAGTCGTGCCGTCCGTCGTTGACCACCTCGTTGCAGAACCCACAGGTGTGCGAGGTGATGTCGGTTTCGGGGGCCCCGCATGACGGGCAGTGTGCCGACGAGATGGTCCGTTCAACCCGCGATGTGACGCCGGAATTGCGTTTGAGCACATACAGCATTCTGAGGCGAGACCATTGGTCGCGGTCAACGAGTTCTCCGTTGCTTAGGACCAGGTGAAGATTGCCGGAGGAGTGGATTGTCAGCAACAGGTAGTCGGTGTCTTTATCAGAGACAATTCCCAGGCAATCGACTGATCCGACCGAGCAGTCATGCCAGAATTCGCGGCCGTTGGATGCGTCCGCTTCGACCATCTCGTTCGCCAGGCGGTCACACAATTCGTCGGTCGCCATTTTTCGCAGTGGATCAATGGAACCTGTGCGGTCGGCCATTGCCTTGCGCCAGAAGATGACCGAGCCGCGGTCTTCTGCGTGTTGCGTGGTGAAACCGGGGTCCCGCTCGGCACGAAATCTCTCAATCGATGCCAGTCGTTCCGGCGACGTCTGAGGGGGACGCCATTCACTGGCCTGGGTGATTTCGGCCAGGACCCAGTCGTGTTCGCCGCCACGCAGGACGGCGCCGCACGCATCGCATGCGCCGATCTGGTTGAGTTCGAGTTCCGAGCCGCAGTTTGGGCAGTTGCCTTCGATCAACCCCGAGCCGCCCTGGGATTGCACGCCCCGTCGCCTGAGAAATGACCAGTACTCGACAAAATCGTCGGATTCAAAATCCATTGCCGCGTCGGTCATGGTCTGTCCATCAACCCAACTGGAGAGTTGTTCGATGGGCGATCGGGGAGTGAGCGGTTTGCCGGTTTCCAGGGAGACACGAATGTCGACCGCATCGCAGGAGATGTAGATGTCCACGACATCGAAGTGACCGGTCTGCGTGAGACCGGCCAGTCGCATCTTGTCGCGGTCGACGTCGATGTCCGTCATGTGGTCGTGGTATCCCTCGCGGATCTGTTCACCAATTTGCAGCGAGAATCGCTCGAGGATGCTGTCGGAGACGTAAGCGCGGACCGGTTCCATGTCCTGGGCACACCAGGCGTCCTGGATTTCGAGGAAAGCGTGTTCCACACGGTGAGCGAACTCGTCGAAGTCGAAGTTCGGGTCGGTCCGTTGCAGCTTGGCAATGTTGTCCAGGTGTCCGGTACGACGGGTCGCGTATGTGGGGCGGTCGTCGGTCTCGTTGTCCCTGTTTCCCAAAAAACCGCCCACAATACTCGCCGCGCCCACGCCAAGAATCAGGACGAAAAAGATAACGACGACAACGGGGTCTGCTGGACCACCTCCTCCACCGCCATAACTTCCTCCACTGCTGAATCCGCCACCTCCCCCGCCACTGAATCCGCCACCCCCTCCTCCGCCCCCGCTGAACCCTCCTCCTCCGCCGGCCCTCGCCCAGACATCGACGGTCCACATGATGTGGACGGCGACCGTGCAGGCGGTGACCCACCAGGCGGTCCATTGCGGGCGTGATCGATCGGTCCGCATCGGAGGGGGATCACTCGTTGGGAACAGTGGCCGGTGGCGGGGTGCTGTCGGGGGCCTGGGGTGGGGGGGGCTGAACGAGCGCTATGGCCTGGGCCACCAGCAACGCGATAGAGAGCGTGACGGCTGATCCCACCAGGCTGACCGACATGTTGCCATGCATGTCGATTTCGTCACTGCTCGATCGCGTCAACAGCACCATCCGTCGACCAACGGGATACAGGAGAGAGAAAAGCAGCAGTCCGCCAACGGCCAACAACAGGGTGTTGAGGCCGTGAGTGGAGAGGTCGGTCATGGGGGCCTTCAGCAACGCGCCCCGGACAACCAGGCCCAGTCCGGCCAAGAAGGATCCAAACCTCAAGCCTGCCGCAGCGTTGTCGTCGAACTGGATCAGTTGATGGATGTCGAATCTGGCCAGGCGTCGGTAGGCAACCGCACCCGTGACAAGGACCACCTGCCCAATGGCCCACAGCAGCGAAGTGTCACGGAGTCCGTAGAGCAGGCCGTCGCTGTATCCGGTCAACGCTCCGTTGAGGATCAATCCGGTGGCCAGGCACGATCCTCCGGCACAGAACGCCGCACCACGGTTTCGGTCTTCGGAGATCTCGGTGTCGAGGCTGAAGCCGGTGAGGACCAGGCGGTCGTTGATCTCGCAGCCAAGCCTCAACAACACGATCAACAGCACTCCCTCACAGAGCATCGCGCCGAGAGTCGGCACCAGGGCTTCGGACTGACGTTCGAACAGCGAGCCGGCCAGGGCGATCGCCGTTCCCGACAGAAACGCGGCCAGGTAGATCCCGTAGGCCGAATTCTCGCTTTCGATCAACTCGGTTTCCGGTTTCAACCTCGTCGTGAAGCCGAAGACGACTCTCGCCAGGACCAGCAGGGCGACGGCAACCACGGCCAGGGCCATGCCGTGTGAGAGGTGGTCAAAGATCTGGGCTGTGGTTCCGATGATCATGCCGAGCAGAATACCGCAAATGGGCTGTCAAAGTGCAGTGTCTAACGGCTGGAGGTGGCCTTCGATTCCAGTCCGACCGTGTTGATGGTTCGCACTGAGTACTTGGGTACGGCTCCGGTTGAAGCTGACTTGTCGACAAAACGCATGGCCGACAGGGGCGGTCGTGGTGTGTCGTGGTAGGTCATTCCCTGGAACAGTGGCCGCCCGAAGGGGTTGGACGGTTTCTCGGGAACCTGGCCGACCCGCTTCCCGCCTCGCTCGATGACGAAGGCGCGGATTCCGCTCTCGAAGTCAGCCGTCGCCTGCCAGGTCACCTCGACCTGGCCGTTCTCCAGGCGTTTCACCTGGACCCCGCTAGGAGCCGGCGGCGGAGTCGTGTCCGAGACGGCTCCCGTCTTGATGTACTCGGCCAACTTGCCGGCCATGTGCTCGCCCCACAAGGCCACCGCGGGGGCGGCTGGACGGAGTGGCCGACCGGTCTGGCCCACCTGTGGCAGACGATGTTCCAGCCAGAAGTCAAAGAACGGAATGGCCATGTAACGACTGTCGCCGCACTGGTGAGCGGTTCTGGGGTCGGGAGCAAACTCGAAGAACACGGCTCCTCGCTTGAGATAGGCGGCTCGCATGTCACGCAGGCCATCCCAGGCCGTGTGAAACCGGGCGTCGTCTTTCTCTTTCAGGCCCGGGTTGCCGATCATCGGGATTCCGTAGGCGGCCCTGGGGAGTTTCGGGGCCACGGTCTCCCCCTTGGTCCAGTAACCGAAGGCTGTGCCCGAACGGAACCAGATGGCCACGACTCTCTCGGGATGACGAGCCTGGACCAGGCTGGCCCAGAAGCCGCCGCCGGAGTGTCCCCACAGGCACCACGGGGCCGTTTTCAGTTCGGGGTGCGAACTGGCCGCGGCGAAGTGTTCCAGGCATTCCAGGAAACGGTCGTTTGATCCGTTTCGGGAATCACACCACCAACGGCAGTTGATTTCGCGTCGAGGTTCATACATCGATCCCAGCAATGCACAGTTCCACTTGCGGGCCAGTGCTTGCCAATGGAGGTCGTCGGCGGCAGTACGCCCTCCCCTGGAGGCTCCGACGCCACAGCCGTGCTGGTGCACGATCACTCCACGCAGGGTTTTTACGCCGTCGGGAATCCAGAGGTAAAAGTCGACACCAATCCTCAGACGGCCGGGCTGGATCAGCGACGGGTAGTGCACCTGGTGGATCGTGCCTCCGGTCGAGGGTCGTTGGCTCGACGAGGGGGACCTCTGCTTTCGGATGAGCGGTGCGGCCTGCTTGAGCAGTTGGGCCGCTTTCTGTTCGGCTTCCTTGGTCGGGAGGCCTTTTTTTACCCCGGGACGCTTGTGCCCGATGGCCGAAAGATACGAGTCGTGCAGGACGCTGGTCTTTTGCTGGATCAGGCCCAGCAGTTTCGGGTCCGGTTCGGTCACCGATGGCATGCCCCAGGCCAACAGCACCGTGTCGCCGAGAATCCGGTGGCCCAGAGGGTTGGGATGCACGCCGTCAGGGGAAAGCGTGTAGTCCGGCTTTTGCTTTCGCTGCTCGGCGAGGTGCTTGGTGATCGGGGTGTGCAGGTCGACCACCATCTCGACCCGGTCCTTCTGTTGCATGATCCACTTGGCGAACTTGGAGATCACGTCGCGGTCGTAGTGTTCGTAAATCCCGAAGTAGGCAAATTCCTTCGAGCCGGCCGGTCGCAAGGCACCTTTTCGCTTTTTCAATGGGACCGCGTCGAAAGGCGGAGGGGTCATCAGAACGAGCTTGGCCCCGGCAGCGTGGACCTTCTTGATCACCCTGTTGACACCATCCTGGTAGATCTGAAAACGTTTCTCCGAGAAGGGGTGATAGATCCCGTCGTTCATCCCGTAGCAGGAGACCACGACGTCCGGCCGGATTCGCTTCAAAACCCGGTCGAGTCGCTCGTGGACATCCGGACGAGGAAACGGGTGGGCCGGTTCGGACTGTCCCGAACAGGTCTCGCTGGAAAGGCCGACGTTGTAGAAGGTGGGCAGCGGGGAAACGCCCTGGAGACGACACTGGGTCTCGATCCAGGCCACGAAGCCGCCGGCGTGGGTGATCGAATCTCCCAGGAAGAGAATCCGCTTGGCCTTCAGGGGGAAGGCGATCGGCACGCCCTCGGGTTTGGGCTTGGGGGGTGGTGCGATGTTCCGCATGGCACCGGCCAGGCGGAAGGCCCCGTCGACGTGAACGAAGTTGTAGACGTGAGTTCCCAATCGCTTGCCGGGTTCGACGAATCGCACCGAGTAAAGGGCGATAGGTGTCTTCATCGCCTTCAGGGCGTTGTTCTGGTTCCCGGTCGCCTTGGGATTGGGGGTGGTGTGACGCTGGATGTTGAGGTTGGTCCGGTTGCGTTTCAGCATGCTGGCAAACAGCCGGGGCAGTTGTTCGTCGAAGGTGGGGGAGAAGCGATCGTGTTCGTCCGACAGCCGGCGGGCATTTTCGGTGCCGAAGTGAGCTACGAAGAACTCGGCAGGCTTGGGCAGTTTCATTGCCTGGGTCAGTTCGGTCACTTTTTTCTTGTCGTTGGCCTTCGTGGCCGACAGGAACTGCTCCATGAGCGCCTTCAACTGCTTGCTGCGGTCGACTGGTGCTTTGTCTTTTTCCTGGGCAAGCAACAACGAGCCGTTTGCCAGGAGCGTGGTGGCGATAGCTAGTGCCAGGAGGCCGCGGCGAAGAAAAATGGGCGTGGACATGGAATGTGGTCTCTGGAAGGGTACGGTCGCCTCGGTAGATGAACGGCCATTGTAGTCGGGTGGGCCGAGGACGCCATCAAGGCTTTATTATTCGTGCGCTACAGGCTTCTTGCTCATTCGGGTATGTTAATCGCGACGCGAAAAGCTCTTTCTGGCCCCGAGGACTTTCACCATGACATCGGTAGATCGACGCACGTTTTTGGCTGGTTCGGCTGCTGCTGGAGTTTCATTGGCCGCCGGAACATCTCGGGCCGCCCGGGTGGCCAAGGCGAAAAAGCCGAAGATCAAGATCGGACAGATCGGTACCGGTCACGCACATGCTCGAGGTGTGTTCGCACAGCTCAAACAGGTTACCGATGATTTCGAACTGGTTGGCATCGTCGAGAACGATCCTGCGAGGCGGAAGGCGATCGGTGGCGAGTACCAGGGTGTGAAGGTGATCACCGAGGAGCAGTTGCTCAACACCAAAGGGCTGCAGGCGGTGGTGGTCGAGACCGAGGTTCAGGACCTGTTGCCAACGGCCAACCGGTGCATTGACGCGGGTATGCATATTCACCTGGACAAGCCGGCCGGGGAAAATCTCAAGGACTTCGCCAGGTTGCTCAAGAAGGTGAAGAAGAAGAAGCGTCACCTGCAGATGGGCTACATTTACCGTTATCACACCGCGTTCCAGTGGTGCTACAAAGCTGTGGCCGACGGGATGCTGGGGGACGTGTTTGAAGTTCACGCGGTGATGAGCAAGAAGGTCGGCGACTCCACCCGCAAGAACCTGTCGCGGTTCTCCGGCGGCTCGATGTTCGAAATCGGCTGTCACGTGATCGACGCGATGGTGCGAGTGCTCGGTCCTCCGAAAAAGGTCACCCCGTATGGCCGGAAGACTCACCCCAAGAAGGATCCGCTGCAGGACAACCAGTTGGCCGTCTTTGACTACCCCGAGGCGATTGCTTCGATTCGTAGTGCGTTGATTGAGTACGAGGGGTTCCGTCGTCGTCAGTTCACCGTCTGCGGTGAGTTCGGCACGTTTGACCTCCGCCCGCTTGGTGGCAACACCTTCCGGCTGGCTCTCGAGCGGACCCACGACGGGTACAAGAAGGGATACCAGGACATCACGCTGGAGAAAGGACCGGGGATCTTCATCAGCGCGTTCCTCGATCTGGCTGCCGTGGTGCGTGGCGAGAAAGAGGACGACTACGGCCTGGATCACGAGCTGGCTGTGCACGAGGCAGTGCTGAAGGCCAGCGGTTACGACGCGTGACCGGGGTCGCGGGTCAGGCGATCACGTCTTCGATCACGTTGCCGCCCAGGTTGGTCAGCCGGACGCCCAGCCCGCGGTGATTGACCGTCAGGCGTTCGTGGTCGAGTCCGAACAGTCTCAGGAGCGTGGCCTGGAAATCGTTGACGTGGACGGGGTTCTCGGCCGGGGCCCATCCGAGTTCGTCGGTGGTTCCGTAGACGGTGCCCCCTTTCACGCCCCCGCCGGCCATCCAGACGCTGAAGGCGTTGGGGTGATGGTCGCGGCCGTCGTTTCCCTGGCCCAGCGGGGTGCGGCCGAATTCGCTGGCCCAGACGACCAGTGTCTCATCGAACAGTCCCCGTTGCTTGAGGTCGTCGATCAGGGCCGCGATCGGCTGGTCGGCCATTCGGCAGTTCCAGTCGAGGTCATGGGCCAGCTTGCCGTGCTGGTCCCACGAGGCGTGGACGATGTTGATGAACCGGACGCCGCGTTCGACAAGACGCCGGGCCAGCAGGCAGTTGACGGAGAAACGATGGTAGGTGTCGCCGGACTGCATGGCGGCAGTTGGCCGAGGGGTCGGGCGATTGACCCCGTAGGCTCTCAGGGTGTGACGGGTCTCGCCCGAGAGGTCCGTCAGTTCGGGTGCGGCCGACTGCATGCGGAAGGCGAGTTCGTACTGGGCGATGCGGCTGGCGATTTCGGGGTCACGGACGTCGCGGTAACGGATGGCGTTGAGCCGGCCCAGGGCATCCAGGGTGCGACGCTGACTGGGGCGGGCGATGCCCGGAGGGTTGGAAAGGTACAGGATCGGGTCGCCCTGGCCACGGAAGGGAACACCCTGGTAGGTGGAGGGCAGGAAGCCGCTGGTCCAATTCGAGGATCCTCCGCTGGCTCCCCGGCCGGCGGCCAGCACGACGTAGCCGGGGAGGTTGTCCGATTCGGTTCCCAGCCCGTAGGTGAGCCAGGCACCGATCGACGGACGGCCCATCTCGGCCTTGCCACAACTCAGAAGCAACTGGCCGGGGTGGTGGTTGAACTGTTCGCCGTGCACGGTGCGGATCAGCGCGATGTCGTCAGCCCGGTCACCGATCTGGCCGAGCATGTTCGAGTACTCGATGCCACATTCGCCACGGGCGCGAAACTTGGCCGGTGATCCCTTGAGCACGGCCTTGTTCTTCTTGATGAAGGCAAACTCCGTGGCCCCAAGCAACGAGTCAGGCATCTTCTGGCCGTCACGGTTGTTGAGAATGGGCTTGGGGTCGAAGAGGTCGACGTGGCTGGGGCCTCCGGCCATGAAGAAGAAGATGCACCGCTTGGCTGTCGGAGCAAAATGGGCCGGGGTCACCGCGGCCGGGTTGTCGGCGGCCAGAAGCGAGGCGAGGGCGACTCCGCCAAGACCGCTGGCCGAACTGGCCAGGAATTCGCGGCGAGTGGCTTCCGGCGATGGAAGTGCAGGACGAGTTGCTGTCATGGGGGCCAATGCGGGTTGTGTGGCGACGATCAGTCGCGGGTCAGAAATTCGTCGAGGTTCAGCAGGGTGCGGGCGACGCCAATCCAGGCGGCCGTACGGTGAGTGGGTGTGTCGGGGGCCGCGAAGGCGCCAACGACGCGGCTGGCTTCCTGGGTGTGTTGGCGATACCAGGCAACTTCCTCGGTGTGAAGTTGTCGCAGGACAACGAGTTCATCGGTGGCCAGGGGACGCGAGAGTGAGGTCAGGGCCGCCTGCTGGAGGCGGGAATCGGTCGTGGAGTCCAGGGAGGCCAGTCGACGGCCCAGCGCCTGTGCACATTCGAAGAAGACCGGGTCGTTGAGAGTGGTCAGGGCCTGGAGTGGGGTGTTCGACCGGTTTCGCTCGGCCAGGCAGACATTGCTTCCCGGGCTGTCGAAGATCATCAGGCTGGGATAGGGGTTGGTGCGTTTGAACAGGATGTACATCCCGCGGCGGTAGCGGTCCGGTCGGTTCGAGACGATCCAGCGGGTCTTGTACTTGTAGGCGAGGTCCTCGGTGCCTTCCGGCTTGTACGGATGAATCGTGGCTCCGCCGACTGCTGCGTGCAGCAGGCCGGCAGCATCCAGGAACAGGTCGCGGACGATTTCGGCCTCGACTCGAAAACGGCTCTGGCGGGCCAGCCACAGGTTGTCGGGGTCCGACGAGGCCAGTCCGGTGCTGCGGATGGATGATTGGCGATAGGTCGTGGAAGTGACGATCCGCTTGATCAGAGCCTTGCGGTCCCAGCCGCTGTCAGTGAACTCGACGGCGAGCCAGTCGAGCAGGTCCGGGTGAGTGGGGGGGGCCCCCTGGCTGCCGAAATCGTCGCGAGTGACGACCAGGCCACGTCCAAACAGGTGGGCCCAGGCATGGTTGACGGCAACGCGAGCCGAGAGTGGATTGCCGTCGCCAACCAGCCAGCGAGCGAGGTCCAGTCGGTCGGCCGTCTGGTTTCGGGGGGACAGCGGCGGAAGAGCCGATGGGGTGGCGGGCTGGACTGCCTTGCCTTTCTGTTTGAAATCCCCGCGGAGCAGCACATGAGCGGATCGGCGGCCCTGGGTCCGTTCAGCAATCGTCATCACGTATGGCTTGGGCAGGTGCCGCTTCTGGACGCTGATCTGTGCCATGGCCTGCCCGGTGTCATCGTGGCGTCCGGCGAGTGTCTTCCAGAAGGCCTTGGCGATCTTCACCTGTTCCGGCGAGAAGTCGGTGGCCGGTCGGGCGAGCAGGTCCTGCAGTTCAGGCGAGAGTGCCAGTCGCCCGAGTTGATCGGAGATGCTGGAGGTCTTGTTGCCCAGGGACTTCTGCCACGCGATCAGGTCGGCATGTTTTCTCATCGCGGCGATCGTGTCTCGACGTGTCTTGAGCGTGGCCTGTCGCTGTTTGACGTCGGCGAGGGCCGACTGGTACCGAGCTCGGTCTTTGTCCGAACCAGCGATGTCGATGTTCTTCTCTTCGACGTTGTTGAAGAACGCGTAAAAGGCGTAGAAGTCCTGCTGGGGGATCGGGTCGTACTTGTGAGAATGACATTGCGCGCAGCCAAGAGTCAGGCCCAGGATCGAGGTGGCTGTGGTGTTCACCCGGTCGACCGTTTCCCGGTTGCGGTAATCCTCCTTGTTGATGCCGGATTCGTTGTTCTTGATGTTCATTCGATGCAGCCCGGTGGCGAGTTTCTGTGAGATGGTCGCCTTGGGCAGCAGGTCGCCGGCGAGTTGTTCGATGATGAACCGGTCGTAGGGCTGGTTGCGGTTGATCGAGTTGATGACCCAGTCGCGATACCTCCAGGCGTTGGGGCGCACGTCGTCGCGTTCGTAGCCGAAGCTGTCAGCATAACGGGCCAGGTCGAGCCAGTGGCGTCCCCAGCGTTCACCAAAGTGTGGTGAGGCGAGCAGTTCGTCGACCAGTTGTTCGTAGGCGACATCTGTCGGGTTGGCTGCGAAACGCTCGATCTGTCGGCGAGAAGGGAGCAGTCCGACGAGGTCCAGTGAGAGCCGGCGGACGAGCGTGTGTGGGTCGGCTTCGGGTGAGAGGTCCAGGTTCCGCGGTTGAAGTCGGGCGAGCACGAAGCGGTCAATCGGTGAACGGACATTCCGGATTGAATGAGCTGCCGGGGGGCGGACTCGGCGTGGTGGGACGAAGGACCAATGCTTCTCGTAGCGAGCTCCCTGGGCGATCCATGTTTCAAGCCGACGGATCTCGTCCCGGGTCAGTGGAGGTCCGTCGTGTGGCATCCGAATGGAAGGGTCGGTGGAGCGGACTCTTGCGAGCAACTGGCTTTGGGTCGGGTGGCCGGGAACGATGGCGCGGTGGTCCGAGTCGGTCTTTCCGATGGCCCGCTTTCTCAGGTGCAGGGCCAGTCCGGATTCCTGGTCGGCCGGGCCGTGGCAGGCGAAACACTTCCTGGCCAGCAGCGGAAGGATGTCGCGACTGAACCGTATCGTGGTCTGGGCCTTGTCGGCAGCGGTGACCGGAGTCGACAGGCTGCTGATCAACAGGGCAAGCAACAGGTGGTGGTGGAGGTGGTGCATAATCAAGGGGCTGGTGTGGCGAGCTTGCGTTGGATCAGCCAGTCCACGAAGGCGAGCGGCCACTTGTTTATCGGTTTGCCGAAGTCGCGGACCCCGTATCCATGTCCTCCTTTATCGCGGATGAACGTGGTGCAGGATACCCCGGTCTTGCGGCAGGCCGCAGCAAACAATTCGGTGTTGGTCACGAGCACGGCCCGATCATCACGAGCGTGGGCCAGAAAACACGGTGGCGTGTGGGCGTTGACGTTGCGGTCGCTCGAGTAGTTTTTCAACTGTGCGGCCGTGGGCTTGGGGCCAAAGAGCAGTTGCTGGTATTTCCGTCCGGCCACTTCAGTTTTCATGGTCAGGAGAGGGTAGGCCGCGGCGAAGAAGTCGGGATGGGACGGGGCTCCGGGTTTGCAGCGGGTGGCTGCCGTGGCGGCAAGAATTCCTCCGGCAGAGAATCCGAACACTCCAACACGCTTGGGATCGATGTTCCACTCGCCGGCCTTGGCCCGGACCGTGCGGATTGCCCGTTTTACGTCGGCTTCCATCGCTTCCATGCCATAGAAGTGAGTGGTGGTCTTGGCAGTACGAAATTTCAGCACAACGCCGATGACGCCGTGAGGGGCCAGGAGTCGGGCCAGGTCGTTGCCTTCCTTGTCGATCACCACGCGGGTCAATCCTCCACCGGGACAGATGACCAGGGCAGACAGGGGGCGAGTGGTTCGCTTGTCCGGAAGGTGAACCGTCAGCGTGGGGCGGTGCACATCGTGGATGCTGCGGTCGATGACGGTTTTGCCGTTGCCTCGCTCGACGACCTTTTCCTTTTCGGTGATCCCGCCGGAGCCGGGTGGGATGCCAGGCCACAGTGGCAGGATCTTTACTCCTGCGAAGGACGACACGGGGGCCAGAGACAGGGCGGAGAGCAGGGCGAGGGTGGAAAGCGTACGGTTCACCGGTTGGCTCCATCGAGACTTGTCCAGCCATCATCCTCACCGGGGCCGATGACGCCAAGCCAGGGAAGGGGGCGACGTGTTGTGAGGTCGCCCCGGACGGCGATATGATCGGTTGCGGAAACGTTCTGTGGTTGAGATGGCCCGGGGAAACCCGGCGGGAGAGCGGTGATGACGATCCGACGACGGGAATTCCTGGCGGGCGCCGGGGCCGGGGCGCTGGTCGCTCCGACGCTGGTCTCGTCGGCCGTGTTCGGGGCCAATGAACGGTTGAACATCGGGGCGATCGGTGTTGGCGGCCGTGGGGCGAGCGATCTGGCCGCAGTCGCCGGAGAGAATATCGTGGCGTTGTGTGATGTGGATTCGCAGAGGCTGGGGGCGGCGAAGAAAAAGCACCCCAGGGCCGAGATCTACGCCGACTACCGCAGGCTGCTGGAACGCAAGGATCTGGATGCCGTGGTGGTGGCCACTCCGGACCATCACCATGCCGTCGCGTCGATGCGTGCCCTGCGTCGAGGACTGCATGTCTACTGCGAGAAGCCGCTGACACACACGGTTCAGGAGGCCCGTCTGTTGGCCCGGGAAGCAGCCAGGCAAAAGGTTGCTACGCAGATGGGGACACAAAACCACGAACACCCTGGTTACCTTCGGCTGGTGGAACTGCTCGAAACCGACGCGGTTGGGCCGATCCGCGAGGCCCATATCATCACTGATCGTCCGGGACGATTCTGGCCGCAGGGGGTTGCTGTTCCGACCGATCGCCCCAAAACGCCCGCGAACCTTTCGTGGGACCTGTGGCTGGGACCGGCACCTCGGCGAGAGTATCACCCGGCCTTTGTTCCATTTCGTTGGCGAGGCTGGTGGGATTTCGGATGCGGTGCGATTGGTGACATGGCCATCCATCTGATGGATCCCAGTTTCTGGGGCCTGAAACTGGGTGGCAAGGTCCGTGTGTCGTCGATGGGACCACGGCCGAATTCTCAGAGTGGGCCGACGTGGATGATCACCAAATTCGAGTTCGGGCAGAGGGGCAAGATGCCGCCGGTGGACGTGTTCTGGTACGAGGGGACGGCCAGGCCATCCGAGCCGGTCGCCCGGGAACTGCCGATGAACGGGTCGTTGTTCATTGGTGAGAAAGGACGGATTGCCATCGCCCACGGCGGGATGCCGCAGTTGCTGCCCAAGGAACAGTTCAAGGACTTTCAGCCGCCCAAGCCATACCTGCCCGATTCGCCCGGGCATCACCAGCAGTGGATCCATGCCGCCAAGACCGGCAGCCCCACCGGGAGCCACTTTGGCTATGCGGGGCCATTCACCGAGATCGTGTTGCTGGGCAACGTGGCCTATCGGGTCGGTGAGACCATCGAGTACGACCCGAAGAAGATGAAGGTCACCAACCACAAGGCGGCCAACGATCTCCTTCGCAAGGACTATCGCAAGGGATGGGAGCTCTCGGAATGACACAATACCTGTCGCGGCGCCGGTTTCTCTCGACCGCTGGTGGACTGGCGGTGACGGGCCCGGCCACGATTGTCGAGGCGTCCAGGAAACCGGCACTCGATGTCATCGATTGTCACACGCACTTCTATGACCCGACCCGCCCCGAGGGGATTCCCTGGCCTCGCAAGGGGTCGTCTCTGTACCGGACCGTGTTGCCCAGGCACCTGAGGGCGCTGACGCACGCCCGGAAGGTGACCGGAACGGTGATCGTCGAAGCCAGCAACCGACTGGAAGACAACCAGTGGCTGCTGGATATTGCCAAGGACGATCCGTTTGTCCTCGGCGTTGTCGGCCATCTCGACCCATCGCAGCCCGGGTATGTGAAGAACGTCAGGCGGTTTGCCAGGAACCGGCTGTTTCGGGGGATCCGGGTCAGCGAAGGTCTGGTCGCGAGTCGGCTGAAGTCGAACTCACTTGATGTGTTCAAGGTGTTGCAGGACCACGATCTCGAACTGGATGTCAACGGTGGGACGGTGACGCCACTGGTGGTCAGTCGCCTGGCGGCTCGGATGCCCGGCCTGCGTCTGTTGCAGAATCACATGGGCAATGTGGCCATCACCAAGGCGCCGCCGCCAAAGGACTGGGTGTCGAACATTCGCGCGGCGGCCAGCCACAAGAACGTCTTCTGCAAGGTCTCGGCCATGGTCGAAGGGGCCTCCCGCGGCGGGGGCAAGGCGCCGACCGACGTCGCCTTCTACAAGCCGTATCTGGATGTGGTCTGGGAGGCGTTCGGTGATGATCGCGTGATCTATGGCAGCGACTGGCCGGTCTCCGAGCGAGCGGCCAGTTACAGGCAGCAACAGCAGATCGTGCTGGACTACGTCGGCGACCGTGGCCGAACTGCCGTCAAGCAGTTCTTCTCTCTCAATTCTCAGCGAGCCTACAAGTGGGTCGAACGGGACGGCCGGACCAAGACGTGATGTGGCGGCCGCACGTGGCATGGCTGGTCCTGACCGTTGGCCTGCTGTCGGCCGACGAACCGGTGTTCGAACGTCCGCGGTTGGAAGGGTATGTCGGTGGCCCATACAAGCTCCTGGTTCGGGACTTCACTGGCGACGGGCATGCCGATGTGCTGACCGGGTACCGAAACCTGGGCGTGTTGCAGTTGGCCGTCGGTGATGGTCGCGGAGGTGTGTCGGACCGATCGGGGGGCGTGTTGACGGACCTGTCGGGTCGTGAACGTGACAGATCGATCGACTCGACCTGCTGGTCGGAACCTCATGTCCACAACCTGCACGCGGCCGACATCAACGGCGACAGTCGTCTGGACATCGTGGTGGGCGTGGGCGGGTTGTCCACGGTGAAGACCGGTCGCGTGGTGGTGGCACTCGGAGAAGCGGGGGGGCGCTTCCGGAAGCTGGTCGAATACCAGGTGCCAAGCGAGGCCAAGGGGGTGCGGTTTGAGGATCTTGACCGGGATGGGCGTCTGGATCTGCTCTATACCGCTCGCGGCTCGGGCTACAAACAGGATCTCACCGTCGGAGAACTGCATATCCGGAGAGGGCTCGGGCGAGGGCGTTTCGGGACGGCGATCGTGCTGCCTGCCGGACGCTCGGCCTACGCGATCGACACTGGTGATTTGAATGAGGACGGGTTTCCCGACGTGGTGATTCCTAACGAGCATGATGATCGCGCGACGTTCTGCCTGAGTCCCGGCAAGGAGTGTTTTTCGGTTGTGACGAAGGACGCGACGCGGCGTTGGGCGGTGAAAGTGCTGCCGGCGACCCCCATTCCGGGCAAGCGGTCTCATGCGGTCAACGACGCCAGAATTGCTGACTTCAACGGGGACGGACACCTGGACGTGGTGACGGCCAATCTCGGTACGTCGACCATCTCGATTTTCGCCGGCCGGGGCGACGGCACCTTCGAAAAAGACCGGCAACTGGAGGCCGGCAAGAACGGTGCTTTCCTGGGCCTGGGAGACCTGGACGGTGACAAGGACATCGATCTGGCCATCACCCACTGGACCGAAGCCTTCGTTTCGGTGTTCCTCAACCGCGGTGATGGCACATTTGCCCGCCGAGTGGACCTTCCGAGTGGCCTGGGCAGTTATGGCTTGGACATCGCAGATCTTGACCGGGACGGCCATCTTGACCTGGTCTCGGCCAACTACCGGGACAATTCCATCTCAATCCTCCGTGGACGAGGTGACGGCACATTTCGGCCGACGGTGACTCTTCCGAGGGGATTGAGGGTCACCGGCGGCCGACTGGTGCCCTTTGCGCCATGACCGGCCCGGTCACCTGGACGGTTCGGCAACAAGTTCCTGTTCCAGGAACGAGAACAGAGCCGGAACGAGTTCGGGGGCCAGTGGCAGTTCGGCGTTCGAATAGCTGGGCAGTTGTTCGGCGTCGGTGCGGATATGGCGTAGAACGTGGTTCATGTCCTCAATCAACACCAGTGCGGCCGATTTCTGTGCCGCTTTCAGGGCTTCAGCGTCACGGACGGTGACCTGGGCGTCGCGAGTGCCCTGGACGATCAAGGTCGGGGTGGTGGTCTTGGCGATGATTGCTGCCGGATCGTATTTCATCCAGGACATGAGGAAGGGCTGAACGTCGGGACGAAAAACCGTTGCCAGTGCTTCCGGGACCTCGTCGACCTTCTTCCCGTTGGTCAACTGACGGAGAATCGCGAGGGCCTGGTCCCTGAGCTTGGGCATCGTGGCCAGGTTCGTGGTCAATTGGCGTTCCAGTATCTTGCCGATTGGCTGACCGGCGCCCGCGATCGATACCACGGCAGACACTTTGACCTTCTGCGCGGTCAACAGGGCAACCAGCGAGCCCTGGCTGTGACCGATGATCCCGATCCGCGAGATGTTCTTGTTCCTTGTCATCAGGCGGATCCAACCGCGGGCGTCGTCGATCATCGAATTGAATCGGAGGTCCCTAGCCTTCGATTTGGTGATCTGGCTGCCGCCACTGCCTCGCTTGTCGAATCGCAGTACGGCGATGCCATTGGAGGCCAGGGCTGATCCGAGTTTCTTCAGGTAGTCGGACTCCAGGCCGGGTTGGTTGCCGTCACGGTCGTTGGGGCCGGAACCCGAAATGACCAGCACGGCAGGGAAAGGACCGTCGCCGGTGGGCCAGTCGATTCTTCCGGTGAGCGTGCCGCTTCCGGTCTTCAGCGTGACGTAAACCTTTCGCCCGGACCGGTCTTTGGCAGTCTCGGCCTGTGGGCTGGCGTTCGGGGGTGGGCGAAAGAAAATTCCGACCACCTTCTGCTTGTCGTTGTAGGAGAGGCGAAATACCAGTGGGGCCTTTTCGAACGTGCACAACAGGTCGACGACCCGGTTGTCCTGGATCGTCATTTCCGTGGCTGTCTCGGCGACGGACTGGTAGAGGCCGACCTGGGCCTGGACGGTCTTCCAGGTGGTCTTCAGCTTTTCGGCGGGCAGTGCCTCGAGGACTTCCGGGGAAAAGGTCGTGACGGCTTCGGCGAAACGGCCGGCGATGAGGTGAGACAGCAGTTCCCTGGCTGCGGTTTCAACCGGTGAAGGTGAGGGCGGTTTCAACCGGCGAGGTGTCGTGTCGAGCGACTCGGTTTCGATGGTGTCGCCCGGCGTTTTGGCGACCGGAGGGGGGGCGGGTGTCACCGCCTCAGCGGCAGTCGGAGTCGCTTCAGGTGGAGGGGCAGATCGAGGTGAGGTTGGGGGGGATTCACTGCCGCAACCGGCCAGGCACACCGCCAGGGCCAAGAGCCCATGGCCCAGGTGGGCGGCAGCGTGCCGCGAGAGTTCCATTGGGGGTGGCAGGCTAGTCATGCAGGGCTCGGGATCAGTCGAGAGCCTTGTTGGGGAAAATCGCCGATGCACGGTGCTCGCGTTTCATCAGCTTGCGAATCCGAGAGACAATCTCGGGATGCCGGGACGCGATGTCGTGAGATTCTGCGATGTCCTGTTCGAGGTTAAAGAGTTCTATCTTCATGCGGTTGGGATTGTTGGGACGTAAAAGTCGCTGACGGACGCCTTTCCACTTGCCCATCCACACGGCCTGTTGACCGCCGTAGCCGGCAAACTCGCGGTAGAGGTACGGCCGGGCCGCTTGAGGCTTTCCACGGAGAGTGTCGGCCAGGCTGATGCCATCGACGCCCGCCGGAACCGCCTGGCGACTGCCGGTCAGAGCCAGCAGAGTCGGGATCCAGTCCTCGAAGCCGGTGAGGAAGTCCGACGTGCTTCCCGCAGGGATGTGACCGGGCCAGCGGGCAATCAGCGGCACACGGACACCACCCTCGTAAAGCGATCCTTTGAGTCCTCGCAACGGCTTGACGCTGGCGAAGAAGTCATAATCGACCTCGCGTTTCAGATGCGTGGTGCCGTTGTCGGAGGTGAAGACGACGATCGTGTTATCGGCCAGTCCGAGTTTCTCGAGCAGGTCGAGAATGCGGCCGACGTAGGTGTCGAGCCGCGTGATCATCGCCGCATAAGCGGCCCTGGGAGTGAAGTGAGGGGTGTAACCGCCACCTTTCAGCTTGGTGAACGGCGGGTCCTTCCACTTCAGGGCGAGATAGGGTTCCAGGGCCTCGTCGGGCACGTGCAGCGCCAGGTGAGGAATCACCGTGGGGTAATAGAGGAAGAAGGGGCGATTCTTGTTCTGTTCGATGAATCGCAGGGCCTGTGCAGCAATCCGGTCCGGGGCGTAGTCCTGTCCCTTGAAGCGGCTGTAGTTGCCCGGGTTGGTGGCATCGGCATCCTTGGGAAACCGGGCGTGGCCACCAATCGGCGGATTGTTTTTCAGTGCGATACGCTGGTTGTTGTCCCAGAGGTAGGACGGGTAATAGCTGTGGGCGTGTCGTTGGCAGTTGTAGCCGAAGAAACGGTCAAAACCCTGTTGCAGTGGTCCGCCTTCGGATCCGGGGGGGCCGAGCCCCCACTTGCCGAAGGCCCCGGTCGCATACCCGTCTGATTTCAGCAGTTCGGCCAGCGTGACTTCTGCGGCGGGGATCGGGGTTTGTCCCTCGGGACGGACCTCCTTGTTGCTGCGGACCCACGCGTGCCCGGGATGTTTTCCCGTCATCAACACACACCGCGAGGGCGCACAGACGGCATTGCCCGAGTAGTTCCTGGTGAACCGCATGCCGTCTTTTGCGAGCAGATCGATGCGGGGCGTGCGGATTCGCTTCTGGCCGTAGCAGCCCAATTCGGCGAAGCCGAGATCGTCGGCCATGATGAAGACGACGTTGGGTGGGCCGGCCGCTCGAGTGGGCGAGGCGAGTGCCGACACAATCACAAATGCGGCGAACAGGGCAACACGGGGCGATATCATCTGGGCACTCCCGGTCAGGTGAATCAGGCCGACGCGGCCGGTTCGGCTGGTTCGTCAGCGTAGACGTCGTCGAACGACGACAAGGCGATCCCTCCCAGGCGCTCGGCGATTTTTCGGTAGGGTCCGCGACGGAAATCCCATTTCTTGAGTCGAGGCAGTTGCTCGAGCCAATCGCACAGGTGCACGATGCACAGGTCGGTGAACTGTGTCTCGTCCATCTCGATCGGCTCTCCGGTGACCCGGTTTCGAATCGAATAAGGGGCAGATGCGTCGAGTTGCTGGTCGAAGGTTTCTCGATCCATGACACAGTTGACCCAGGCCACGAACTCGGCGTGGTCACCGATCAATTCGCGGACCTCGTCCCGCTGTTCCAGGGGCAAGGCGAACGTCTGAAACATCTCGGTGCCATAGATCGAGTGGAACATCCCGGCCCGGCAGACCGCGGTGGAGGCATTCCAGTCCCTGAGATCGTTGTAGACACCAATCAGGTGAGCCAGGAACACGGTGTCGGTGTGTGGGACAGACTCGGTGCCGATGTCGCGGAGGAAACGGGTCATCGCCTTGTATTGCGGGTCGGTCATACTTGAAGCCTGAAAAAGTGAAATCGGAACGTTCGGCGGTGGGATTCAGCGAGAGATGATCGGCGAAACGGGGGGCGACGTGCAAGCCGGGGCCATATCACAGAAAAACCGGCTGATCGGGGGGCATCAGCTGTCGAAATCGACCTCGAGCATCTTTCCTCTGAGTTGCGAAAGGGCTTTCTGTTCGTCGGGCATGGGGACTTTTTCCTCGCGTCCAAGCATCGTCTCGAGACGAGTGACCTGTCCGACCAGTTCGGCCAGTGATTCGGGGGTCAGGGCTCCCTCGTGGTCATCACCGGGCATGCGGGTGTGATAGGTGAAGTGTTTCTCGAGCACGGTGGCTCCGAGGGCTACCGCTGCCAGGCAGGCTGCGATTCCTCGGCTGTGGTCGCTGTACCCGATCGGAATGTCCGGGAAGGCGGCCTGCATGGCGCGAATCGCCAGCAGGTTCACGTTGGCGTCTTCGGTCGGGTATTGGCTGACGCAGTGCAACAGCGAGAGGTTTTCGATCGCATCCAGGCACTCGACTGCTCTCCGGATTTCGTCGATCGTGGACCCGCCGGTCGAGAGGTACACGGTCTGGACCTGTTCGGCCCGGTCATTGACGTGACCAAGCAACTCGTGATCGACGATACGGCTCGAAGCGAGCTTCAGTGCGGACAGGCCCATGCGATCGACGAGAAAATCGGTTGAACGTCGGGTGAAGGTTGAACTGAGAAAGGTGATGCCCAGTTCCTCACACAACTGTTGCATCTCGAAATGGACAGCCTCGGGCATTTCGACGCCGCGGAACCAGTCGTGCCACTCGTGGTCGGCCCCGAACTGGTTGGCCGTGTACGTCTGGAACTTGGCCACCGTCGCCCCGTTGGCTGCGACCTCCTCGACCATACCACGGCAGATATCCCAGCGGCCGTAGTGGTTTTCGCCCAACTCGGCGATCAGAACCGTGTTCACCGCGAGACCTCCAGGTCGTTTTCGGACGGAAAAGTCATCCGCCGATGATCCCCAGCGGCTTGTTCTTCTTCCAGCGGCCGCGGGTGAAGTCGGGCACGTCGAGCGACTTGCTGCGTTTGGCGACCGAGCGTTCGCTGAGTTCGGAGATCGCGCTCCAGGCGGCGGCGTCGTAGACATCCATGTCCGGTTCGGTTCCCTGGTGCAGGCACTCGACCAGCCGGTGAAATTCCATGAAGTCCATTCCCCCGTGCCCTTTGCCCTGGGCCTCGCGGATCATCTTCTTCCACAGGGGGTGTTCGTACTTCGATTGGTACTTGTCGATTGGTTCCCAGGTGTGACCACGGGAATGGGATTCCAGGGCGATGCGGTCGGGATAACCCTGCACGATTCCCAGCGTGCCCTGGACCATGTTGATCCGGGTGTAGGGGCGAGGCAACTGGGTGCCGTGCCCGAGCGTGATGGTGCGACCGTTCTTGGTCCGGATCATCGTGGTGTTGACGTCACCGCACTTGTACTTGCGGGTCGCCAACGGGTGCTTGTCTCCGAAGCGACTGGCGTAAAAGACGTTGAGTCCCTGGGAGGCGGTGCTCATTGAGACCAGGTGGTCGAACTGGTCACCCCGGTTGATGTTCATGCACTGTGCGACGGGGCCCAGTCCGTGAGTGGGATAGAGGTTGCCGTCGCGTCGGATCATGTGATCGAGCCGCCAGCGAACTTCCGCATTCGGACCCAGCAACTCCCGGTCGTCTCTCAACTCGTGCATGTACCCCGCTTCACCATGAACCAGGTCTCCCAGCAGGCCTTGTCGGACCATGTTCAGCACCATCATCTCGGTCCGGCCGTAGCAGCAGTTCTCGAGCATCACGCAATGCCGCTTCATTTTCTCGGCGGTCTCGACCATTTCCCAGCATTCGTCCAAGGTCACCGCGGCGGGGACTTCGGTTGCGGCGTGGTGCCCGTTCTTCATGGCCGCCACGCAGACCGGTACGTGCCACCGCCACGGGGTGGCGGTGACGACCAGGTCCAGGTCGTCTCGGTCGCAGAGCTTGTCGAAGGCCCGGTCATCGGGGAAATAGGCGTCCGGCTTGGGTTGGCCGGCTGACACCGTGGTCTTCTGCGCCAGTTGGCACCGGTCCTCCAACAGGTCGCAAACCGCCTTCACCTCGACACCGGGTTGTTCCAGCAGCAACCGCAGCAGGTGGTAACCGCGGCCGCCAATTCCCACCAGTCCGACTCGGATGTGCGGGATCGGTTTCAGTCGTGGATCGTCGGCCTCGGTGTCCCGGCTTGGCTTGTTTGCCAGGGCCCAGTCGGTCAGGGCGACGCCGGCTCCCACGCCGGCACCCAGTTTCATTGCATCTCGCCTGTTGACGTCTGGTGCCATGTTCGAATCTCCACGTGTTGGGGTGTTCAGCATGGGGGCTGAAAAACCGGGGTGTCAGACAGTGTACTCGAGAGCGACCTCAAGGTGGTTGTGGTGGTGGGAGGACATTGAAATTGACCCCCGGAGGTGACGCGGGTCAGAATGGCACTTTGCGGGTTGCGGCCCGCGTTTCCGGTCGTCGATCAGGTGCGACATTGATGTGTTTTTCGAGGTTCGCTGCACGGGCGCTGCAGTTCGGAATCTTCCTGTGCGCAGCGGCAAGCGGTCACGCCGATGCCGTCGAAGAGTTCGAGGTCTCTCCGACCCGGATCGAGTTGTCGAGTCGGCTCGACCAGGTCCAACTGCTCGTCACCGAGAAAACGGCCTCTGGAGAATCTCGTGACGTGACGAGGGTGGTACGGTTCGAGATCGAGGGCGACCGGGTCGTTTCGATCGACCGGATGGGGCGAGTCCGTGCAAAGTCGGCGGGCCGGACGGTGGTGCGGGTCCGACACGCGGGGACCATTCGCCAGATTCCGGTTGTGGTGGCCAGCGGGTTTGCCGATCACAGTTCCCGATTTGTGGATCATGTGCTTCCTGTTCTCAGTCGAGCCGGATGCAACCAGGGGGCGTGTCATGCGTCGCAGTTCGGCAAGGGGGGCTTCAAGCTGTCGGTGTTTTCTTTTGCTCCGGAAGCAGATCACCTCGCGTTGACCCGCGAATGGGACAGTCGGAGGGTGTCGCTGGTCTCCCCGCCGGACAGCCTGGTGCTGCGGAAGGCAACGATGTCTGTCGGGCATGGTGGGGGCCGGCGATTCGGTCGAGACAGCTACGAGTACGACGTGCTCAAGACCTGGATCGCCGAGGGGGCCCGTGGTCCCGGTCGGGCGAATCCGGATGCGGTGCGGATCGTGGGACTGGACGTTTTTCCTCGAGAACACACGTATCGGGTCGGCCAGACACAGCAGTTGCGGGTCGTGGCCCGTTACGCCGATGGTCACCGAAACGACGTCACCCGTCGGTCCGCTTTTGACAGCCTGGAATCCGGAATCGCCGACGTCGGCGACGATGGCCGTGTCACGGTCTCCGGAAGTGGGCAGGCGGCCGTCATGGTTCGTTACCGCGGCCAGACGGCTGTGGCCCACGTGATGTCCCCCTTTGCGACCACGGGGACGGCCGCGGTGCTGTTGAAGACGGGCAACCTGATCGATGAGCACGTTTCCCGAAGATGGAAGCTTCTTGGGATGCGGCCTTCACCCGGGTGCAGTGATGCCGAGTTCATTCGGCGAGTGTTCCTGGATTGTCTGGGGACGTTGCC
>MDTE01039081.1_pt1 | contig 26633 bp, 24 predicted proteins | sample 811231 | NCBI WGS metagenome assembly MDTE01 (sample SAMN05326651, study PRJNA326480) | marine metagenome | isolation source: seawater | place: Indian Ocean: Red Sea | collected 2010
TGGAGCTCCAAAGCATTGGGGAAGTTATAATCCTAACCACAAAAACTTTTTAGAAAAAGGCCAGATGAAAAGAGCTATATACAGGTGCATTGACCTGAAATCACGATATAACGACTTAACTCAATCTCATCTTGAAGAATGCTTCGAAACAATTAAGCAAACAAAACAAAACCTCGTATTATCCTATTTTTCGCATGACAATCGTGATATGAGAGATGAAACTTACGATTCGTATTCTTTAATAAAAAAAGCTTCAGCAAAACACGGAATACCTTGGGTGATATCTAAAGCTGACGAAGCACACCGCCTTTATCACAATCTAGACAATGAAATCATAGATGTGCAATTTGAAGCCAAGGACGATATCATAAATATTTCAACCGACAATGAACCATTTCAATCAACACCATTTACGGCAATAGAATTGCATAACGGGGAAATTTTCAGAGTTTATACTGAAAAAACCGGGAAGAATAAATGGACACTAAAACTTCGTGATTCGATTAGAACATTGGGGATTGCCGTTACATCAATGAGTGGTAACAACACTATATTAGTGAAAGACTTATAGGCCACAGCCTAGGTCAATTTCAGCATGTACAAATCTTTATATGAAAAAGAGTATTTTTCTGGTCGTGATTCAGACCAAAAAAGAAAAATCATGTATCAACAAGAATACATGAGAATAATGGAAGTATGCGGGTTTTCCAAAGGAAAGGTACTAGACATAGGATGCGGAACCGGTGATTTCCTATCACTATTTCCCGATAATGAATGGACTAAATTTGGCATAGAAATATCAGATCATGCAAAACAAATTGCTGAAACAAAGAATATAAACTTCGCAATATCCGATAATAAGAATGAATTCGAATTAATAATCATGAGAGGTTCATTACAACATTTAGATAGACCAATGGATACATTATTTAAAAGTCTCGATTGGCTCAAACCAAATGGATGGCTATGTATCATCGCCACACCTAATACAGGAAGCCTAGTGTACAGGTTGTTCCAAGATTTACACCCGCTGGACCCAAAAAGGAATTTTGTTTTATTTTCGGCCAAAACTCTCAGCCAAACATTAATAAATATTGGATTTTCAAACATAAATACGGTTTATCCCTATCGTGAAACTCCTTATGCCTCGATATTCAAAGACCATGTTAAATTTTTACTTAGGTGCCTTGGGATAAAAACTAATTTCGCATTTCACAAAAATATGATGGAATGTTATGCGAAAAAACCAACAGACAATGCTTTATAACCGAAAAAAAATCGATCCAAAACGGAAATTAAGGTCACGCTTTGAGGCATCAGCCCAATATCGCTCATTTATCCTAAGGAGCTTTATAACCAAATTAAACACATGGATATTAAATAAGTCAATTTCGCCTAGCTATTATCAAAATCTTTCAGAACAAGAACTTCTTGCCTCCCGTAAGAAAGATACAGTTTTTATTTTCGGGTCTGGTTATTCACTTAATGCTCTAAGTGAAAAAGAATGGAAGTTTTTTGAAGCTCACGAGACGCTGGGGTTTAACTGGTTTGTATATCAAAACTGGATAAGATCTGATTTTCATTTGATACGAGGTATTTCTGATTTTGATTTCGATAAATCTATTTGGAAATCAGATTTAAAAAAATATTTTGATTTAATAAATTCAAAAAATCTTTATTCCAACACAATTTTTTTAATTCAAAAAGGGTTCAATGCTATCAATGGCAATAGAACAGTTGGGCTAAAGTTATTACCAAAAGCATCTAAAATTTTTAGATGGGAAAAATCACGAGGGTCAGAACCAAAATTCAGCTTCAACCAAGGCCTCACGCATCATAACTCAGTTCTCGATGAAACTATAAATTTCGCCTTCCTTATGGGATGGAAACATATTGTATTAGTAGGAGTAGATTTATATGACCGTAGATATTTCTGGTTACCTCCTAATGAATCACGTTATATCGATTCAGTTAGAAATTTTACATTTAATGACCCTGCAAGGGAAGGGAAGGTGGACATAATCGGTAAATGGAAAAAGATTTTCGATCAATACAATGTAAACCTCTACGTATATAATCCCAAGTCTTTACTTGCAGAAGTATTACCAATATACGAAATAACCGCATAGTTTTCGGACCAAACAATCATGGAAAATATTTACAATAAACCAACTATCGAAAGTAATCAGAATCATGATGAATTCGACAAATCAAAAATGAAAGCCTTGATTTTAGCTGGAGGAAGCGGGACCAGACTGCGTCCACTTACCCATAGCCTACCTAAACAACTAATCCCTATCGCTAATAAACCTATAATCCTCTATGCGATTGAACACCTCAAACAAGCTGGAATAAATGATATAGGTATCATACTGTCACCAGAAACAGGAAACCAGATAATCCGAGTTTTAAATGAAAACTGCACAAATGTTTCTCTCACATACGTCTACCAAGAAAAACCTCTAGGTTTAGCTCACGCTGTCAAAACAGCTGAAAATTATCTCGGAGACAGTTCATTCATAATGTACTTAGGCGACAACATGATTGGAGGTGGGGTCACAAATATGATAGAAGAATTTAATTCTTCAAAATCTGATGCTGCCATTCTACTTAAAGAAATTGAAGACCCTAGAAAGTTCGGAGTTGCTGAACTAGATCAATGCGGCAACATTAAATCTCTAATTGAAAAACCAAAATGCCCATCTTCTAATTTAGCGTTGGTAGGAGTATATGTATTTAATAAAACTATACATAAAGCAATAGAAAATATTCATCCATCAAACCGAGGCGAATTGGAAATAACGGATGCTATACAAGAACTAGTTGATTCCAACTACAAAATAAATACTAATATTTTAAGAGATTGGTGGATTGACACAGGAAAAAAAGATGACTTACTAAAAGCTAATACAATTATATTGAATCAACAATCTAACTCTTGTATAAATGGAGAAATCGATTCCCTAAGCAAAGTGATTGGAGCCGTTTCGATTGAAAAGGATACTAGTATTATTAACAGCACCATAAAGGGTCCAGTAGTGATAGGTGCTAATAGTAAAATAATAAATAGTATAATCTACCCTTATACTAGCATAGGTGCTAATTGCATTATTGAAAATTCAACTTTAGCTGAAAGTGTTATATTATCAAAATCGAAAATTTCGCATATTGCAAAACTACGAGAAAGTATAATTGGGCACAGATCTATCGTAGCAAAATCAAATAATAGTGAAGGTCACACCAACTTAATTATAGGAGATGACACAGAGGTTTTATTGTAAATGGCTTTTAAAATTTCGAAAACTCTAATACCTGAGGTTATAATCATAGAACCCAAAATAATAGAAGACGATCGAGGATTCTTCATGGAAACTTATAAACATTCCGAATTTGAATCCATAGGTATAAAATCAACATTTTTCCAAGATAACCATTCTAAATCAAAAAAAGGTGTTTTGCGAGGTATGCACTACCAAAAACCTCCAAAAGGGCAAGCTAAACTTGTGAGGGTTTTATCTGGTGAAATTTTTGACGTTGCAGTAGATCTAAGAAACAACTCACCTACTTACAAAAAATGGGTAGGAGTAAAATTATCTGAATCCAACAAAAAGATGCTATTTATTCCTGAATGGTGTGCACATGGGTTTTTAGTGCTTAGTACAACTGCAGAAGTAACTTACAAAACAACGAGTGAATATTCCCCCAATCATGAAACTGGAATTGCTTGGAACGATTCAAGTATAGGAATTACTTGGCCATCCACTGTTTCTTATGTTTCTGAAAAAGATAAACAGTGGCCAATACTGGAAAATTGAAATATTTAAAATGAAAAAGACAATACTTGTAACAGGAGGGTGTGGTTTTATTGGATTGAACTTCATAAAGTTAATTCTAAATGCCCGCCCAGATTTCAAAATAATCAACATCGATAAAATCACCTATGCCGCAAATAACGATCCAATAAACCCAAAACAAGCGGTTAATCACTACGAATTTATAAAAGGTGACATAAACGACCAACAACTGCTTAACAGCATCTTCTCAAAAGAAAAACCAGAATATGTTGTTCATTTTGCAGCTGAAACTCATGTCGACAGAAGTATTGATAATGCAAAGCCATTTATAGAAACAAATATAAATGGAACATACTCTTTACTAGAAACTCAACGCCGATACCCTACAAAAATTTTTGTTCACATATCCACAGATGAAGTTTATGGAGAGACGTTGACCGGAACTAGCGCGCCAATCGAGAACTCAGCTTTAAATCCATCAAACCCTTATTCAGTCAGTAAAGCAGCTGCAGATATGATGGTTAAAGCCTATAGCAGGACTTATGGATTAAATTTTATTACTTTGAGACTATGTAATAATTATGGGCCATCCCAATACCCTGAAAAACTAATTCCATTAATGATAAAAAATATAATCTCCAATAAAAAACTTCCAATATATGGTAAAGGAGATCAAATAAGGGATTGGTTATATGTTGAAGATACAGCTAACGCTATCCTTAAAACTCTAGAAAAAGGACAAATAGGAAAAATATATAATGTCGGAGCTCAGCAGAAGTTTACTAACCTAGAAGTGGTTAGAACACTATGCAAATTATATTCAAAGATCACTCTAACAGACCCCAAAATAATTGAAAATCTCATTGAATTTGTCAAAGATAGACCAGGGCATGATTACCGATATGATTTAAATGACAATTTATTTCGAAATCAAACTGGTTGGAAACCAAACGTAAGTTTCAACCAAGGGATTGAAAAAACGCTTGATTGGTACATTGCCAACCCCCTCCAACAAAATAACGAGATTTAGCTTTTAAAACAAGAAAATAAAACATCTCCTAGGTATATTAATTGAAAACAGTAATAATCGGTAGTCAAGGACAACTTGGCAGCGACTTATGGAAGACTTTGCAAGCAAATGGAGATAAAGTCATCGGTCTTTCTCACCAAGATCTTGATATCACAAACAAGATAAATTCACGTAACCTCCTAAAACGTTTAAGTCCTGAATTAATCATTAATTGCGCTGCTTATGTACAGGTTGACAAAGCTGAAATAAAACCATCATATGCTTTCCAAGTAAATAGCCAAGGTTCTTTAAATTTAGCAAAGATATCTGCAGAACTTGGAGCTTTCTACACCTATATAAGTACCGATTATGTTTTCGACGGTACAAAAAGGGCACCTTACGATGAAACAGATATACCTAACCCAATAAACATTTACGGTGTTTCTAAATATGTTGGAGAATATTTATCGATGAACTCTTGTCCAAACACATTGATAACAAGAGTTTCAAGTCTTTTCGGTAAATCAGGTTCCCAAGGTAAAGGTGGAAATTTCATAGAAGCTATCATCAATAAAGCTAAAACAGATGGTAAATTGCAAGTCGTGAATGATATGTATATCTCCCCGACATACACAATAGACGCTGCGACAACTATCCTGCAACTCATTAATCACAAAACAAAAGGACTAGTTCATGTAACAAATTCAATCCCATCAGATTGTACTTGGTTTACCTTAGCTAAACAGACGCTTGAATTTTGCAAAATTGATGCGCAAATCGATGCCATATCTTCCAATAATTACCCATCAATAGCGAACAGACCAATATACTCAGTACTAGACAACCAAAAAGCCGAACATATTACAGGAAACCGCATACCTGATTGGGTAGACGCTGTTAAACGATATCTTATGGAAAAGCAATACATCAATTGAAAATCTGTATACCAATTCCCCACTATGATAGAGGTGGGATGTACACATTTCTTGCAAACTTTCGTAAATGGCTTCACAAACATGATGTTGTTTGCACCGAAGAAATATATGATGATTACGACATTTTATTCACCAATTCATGGAAGTTATCATCAAATTTATTATCCCAAATAAAAAAAACTAACCCCGAAACGAAAATAATTCACAGAATAGATGGTTCACATAGAGATTACGGCGGAAGATTATTAAATGATCATAAACAAGCGATAAGTAATTTGTATGCAGACTTAACAATATTTCAAAGCTTGTATTCACGATTTGCTACCAGAACCAAATATCCAGTTATTGCTAACGATGGACCAATAATATACAACCCTGTTGACATAGAAATATTTAAGCCTTCCGATAAACCGTTCAATTCATATGACCCAATAAAAGTATGTGTGGTATCATTCAGCACTAACCCACTGAAGGGGACTGGCCATATAGGTAAACTTGCTTCAGAAAATCCACACATTGAATTTGTGCTTTGCGGTAGATTTCCTAAATTACCTTCATTAGCAAACATCAAACACTTAGGGGTACTTAAAAAAGAAAGTTTAGCATCAGAAATACGCAAATGTTCAATACTACTTAATCTGTCAAAGAATGAATCCTGTCCTAACGTGGTTTTGGAAGGAATGGCTAGCGGTTTACCTATACTATACACCGATAGTGGCGGAACTCATGAGCTTGTTGAAAATGCAGGTCTACCAACTACAATAACCACTTTCAACAAGGACATAACTAAAATCACATCTTCCTATGAGCAATTCTCAAGAATCGCCCGTGAAAGAGTAATGAGAAATTTCACTCCTGACATTATATTTGAACAGTATATTAGAGAATTTAAATCAGCATCTTGCCGTAATAAACCGTCTCTTTACTCTATTTTAAAATATCAACTTAAAGGCTACCCTATTATAATTAATCCATTACACATATTACCCTATAAATTAAAAATGTTAATGAAGAAGATTAAATTGATGTTAGGTTCAAAATGACATTAAAGTTAAATTGGTTTATTCCTACAAAAACATCTAGATCTAATAAAATCAATTTTGACCGAGTTTCAGGTTCAATTTGGATAAGATGCCTGCAATTAATTCCATATTTCAATCAAATGGGATTCGACAGTGTAATAAATGATTTAGAAAAAGAAACTGACATTTCAATATTTGTTAGATGGCAAAATCCTGAAGCATACGAAACGGCCTTAAAACAAAAATCGAAAGGGCAAAAAATAATATTCGACCTGTGCGTTAACTACTTCGATGAAGTTCACATAGAAAATTTGCAAGGACCTGTAACGAAATCTCATATTAATGACTGTAAAAAAATGGTTTCAATATCGGATGTTATAACCTGCGCTTCTAAATATATAGCCAGTCGTGCAAGCCAATACCATCCAAAAACAGAATATTTGCCAGACTCAATAGATAGTAAACACTTTAACCTCACTAAAAACATACTCGATTTCCAAAAAAATAAATTAAGTGCTATTTGGAGTGGGGTTGCACCCAAATCTGACGATCTAAAACCAATAATCCCAATTCTAAAAGCAAATGACATTGATCTAAAAATAATTTCTAATCAGAAATATAGATTTAGTAGACATATATTACGATGGTTCAAATTTAACAGAACTCAAAATATCATCTGGAGTTATAACACTTTTCCATCAAATATATTAAAAGGTGAATTCAGCGTCGCCCCAAGAACCCTTTCAAATTCTTATAACAAAGGACATAGTTTCTTTAAGATTGGTGTGTTCCTAAGTCAAGGTATACCTGCGATAGCATCACCAGTACCATCGTACCATGAAGTATTACAAAACGATGTTCAAGGCAGAATATGTGAAAATTTAAATGAATGGGATAAAACTATTCAAGAAATAAAAGAAGATCCAAATATACTTGTAAATTGGTCAAATAAAGCAATAAAGTCGATGCAACCATTTCACACAAGTCAAATTGTTAAGAAATATTCAAGAATATTTAATGAGTTGAAACATTTAAGTTAAATTATTTAAACAAAACCATGCCAACTTGCCTAAATTGCACCAAATTCAATCCTGAAAATAAGATATGTTCTGTACCAGATGGGTCGCCGATACGTAAATGTATAATCACTTCATTAGAAAAACATCTGTCTCCTATACAAAACCAAACAATTTGTGAAATTGGTTGTGGGGCCTGGTCATTTGCTAAAGACATTGTTGAAAAAAATAATTGCACTTGGCTTGGCATAGACCCCCTTGAATATGACTCTATGGGAAGAAAAACAATAAGGACACACCCAGGAACAGCGAACTCAATTCCTTTACCTTCCAACCATGTAGACGTCGTGTTAGCTACTCAATCACTAGAACATTGGTATGAATACAGGACAACTTTCAAAAGTGGGTTTTCAGAGATGCATCGTATTTTAAAACCAGGAGGGATACTCATAATGAATTTCCCTATCCATTTACATGGTCACTCAATATTCCTAAAAGGAAACATAAATAAGATTAAACACCTTTGGAGTCCTTATCTGTGGACCAAAATACATTTCGAAGAATGGAGAAAGGATTATCAACCTCTAGAGGTATATCAAGGATGGAAACTTATACGCGACAATAAAAATATTATAGGCAAGCACGATGAAGATACATCAACTTGGATAATGGATGTAGTCGCAACTAAAATCGATGCCTCAAGCAAAAGAGGTGCATTTATGTACCATTTTTCGATATTGATGTTAGATTTAAAACCGAGTTTACTAAATATAATGTATAAATTGATTAAAATGCTACCTGGTTCAAAATCAATTTACAAAAGGTTAAAAAATTTAATAAACAAAAATTAACAGGTTCTTCAAACATTTTTTGTCAAAAGCTGTTCTCTAACTTACTGTTTTAAACCAACCTGACTGTTACTAAAATTACAAATATGAATAAACAAGCACCAAAAATAACTGTACTAATGAGCGTTTACAATGGTGAACGCTATTTAAGAGAATCAGTAGATAGTATTCTTAACCAAACATACGCCGATTTTGAATTCATAATCATCGATGACGGTTCCACTGATAATACTCCATCAATAATCGAAGAATATGCCGCAAAAGATAAACGTATAATTAACATGAAAAACAATCAAAGAATTCATCTAACAAAGTCATTAAACCTAGGACTCAAAAAAGCAAGGGGGGTATATATAGCCAGGCAGGATGCTGATGACATTTCATTACCTGAACGATTAAACATCCAAATTGAATATATGGAGAAAAACGTGGAAGTTGGAATACTGGGCACATCCGCCGAATATATAGATGGAATTGGTAATCCTATAAAAATCTCTCTCAAACAAACCAATAGGGATTTAATTAGCTGGGAATTACTATTTCACAATCCTTTAATTCATTCCAGCGTAATATTCAAGTCTGATTTAGTCAGGTCACTCGGCGGCTACGACGAAGAATTTTTACGGTCTCAAGATTATGCTCTTTGGTCAAAATGCAGTTCATTTACCGTAGTTGATAAATTACCAAATATTTTATTGAAGCATCGAACAAGATATAAACCAATGCACAACATTGTAGCTATCGAACAAATCACGAGTTCCGTAGCTATAATGCATAAAAACATAGAAACACTATTAAAAGACACCATTCCCATCAAAAATGTACACCTACTTAGACGAATCAAAATAAGTCCACTAAAAACTATTGACGATTACCACGTAGTATTCAATTTATTGAATCGAATTCAAACTACATTTATGGCAACTAACAAACTTGACAAAACAACATTACAACTTATTCAAACTTATTCAAATAGTATGGTAAATAAATGGAAAGGGTTTCCAACATATAACTTTAGGCTGCCTAAATTATTGATGTATATGCAAACCATATTTATATATTGGCTTGAAAATCAATCACAAAGACAAAACCTATTTGGGAAAATAATAAGAATAAGTTCCCGAAACGATAAAATCGGTAAATATCTAGGATTATTTTCACTACGCTATTGGAATATCGAATAGCATATTTACGAAATAAATAGGTTTTTTGGCTATTTGCTCGGTATATAAAATCAAAAAACATTTTACATTTTCTTACAACAGGTAGAGCTTACAGTCCCATTAAAACCAGAATAAAATGAATTGGAGCAATGACAGTTGACCAGCACTAATCCAAAACATTAACACATAAATATAACTACTTAAAATCCTACACGGCTCATCAAAATAACAGGTGAATATCTAGTTATTTTTTTTACAACTTATCGAAATATCAAATGCCAACTAAACAAACAGAAACAAATTCGCATCAACTATTTTTACTATTTAGCAAAAATGTCAAATTATTAACTTGGAAGAATTCCGGTTATCTAACACGAGAAAATACGTATTACCAAAAAATGCTCCAATCATTCAATAAAATAACGTGGATAACCTATGGCGGCAAAGAAGATTCTCAATTGACTAAAGAAATTAAGAAAGTATCAATCCTTAATAACGAATCGGATTTATCTCCCAAACAATATTTAAACAATATCGCAATAAAATTAACCCAACATAAATCAGGTAAATACGTTTTAAAAACGAATCAACTCTCTTCGGCATATGACGCATACAAAATACATAAGAACACCAATATACCCTATGTTATAAGGTGCGGAAATGTAAGAAATTATTGGATACATAAAAAAGGACTTATTTCAAAACTTGTTACTTGGATACAGCTTAAATTATCCATGAATCACGCACAGGCGTTAATTGTACCAACCAATCAAGAGGCGAATTACGCCAAAAAATTACTCCTCCTACCAAGTTCAAAAATTAAAGTTATTCCAAATTTTGTAGACACTGAATTATTCAAACCATCAAATACTCCAAAAACCAATAAAATCTGCTACGTAGGAAGCTTCAAACAGGCAAAAAACCTAACCAATTTGGTTTTGAGTTTAGCAGGTTTAGCTGATATTGAACTACGCTTAATAGGAGATGGTCCAGAAAGACAAAAATTAGAAAAACTGGCTTCGGAGGTTGGAGTTAATATTGAATTCTTGGGCGTCAAACCACAAAATGAGCTTCCAGAACTGTTAAACGAATGCCAATGCTTTGTATTCCCTTCTTTGTATGAAGGACATCCAAAAGCACTCATAGAAGCAATGTCATGCGAGTTACCTGTAATCACGACTCCAGTTTACGGCATAAAAAATATTATAACCCACAATATCAATGGGTATTTGTGTAATGACACAACTCCCCAATCAATCAAACAAGGCATAACTAACGTTTTAAACGATCCTAAACTCAAAAATTTGATGGCAATAAATGCGAGAAAGACAATATTAAAAGAATATAGTTTGGAGGTAGTATTAGAGAAAGAAATCGAATTATACAAAGACCTCAATTTAGTTTGAATGATCAAGTGGCTAATCAACCCTACATATCTGTAATAACACCAGTGTTTAATGGTGAACGCTATATTGAAAAATCAATAGAATCAATCCTATCCCAATCCTACGATGACTTTGAATACCTAATCATAGATGATTCTTCTAACGATTCTACCCCTAAAATATTAGAAAAATATTTAAATTACAGCAAAATAAGAATCATAACAAATCATCATAATATTGGATTGACTAAATCTCTTAATATAGGATTAAAAAATGCTGCCGGTAAATATATAGCAAGGCAAGATCACGATGATATTTCTCTTAGAAATAGACTTAAGATTCAAAAAGAATTCTTAGATTCGCATAAAAATGTAGGGGTAATTGGAACCTCGAATCATTATATAAACGCCAAAGATAAAATCTTATATACAGCCAATAGAGAGTCTTCGGGAATTATAAATAGATGGAGATTGCTGTTTAGCAACCCTATAATGCATTCAAGCGTAATGTTCAGAAAAGATTTAGTTATATCGGCTGGAGGATACGACGAAACTTACAATAGGTCCCAAGACTATAAACTATGGTCTCGGCTAATTGAAACCTCAGATATTGTTCAATTACCTGATGTATTGATCAAATATAGAAAGCACGATGAATCAGTCTCATATATTGATACCGATGAACAAATCAACAATTCAATATCAATTGCAAAAACAAACATTGAAAACCTATTGCAGAGACCAATCAATACAGAATTGGTAGAAATAATACGGATGAAGCTGGACCGAAACCCAAATAAATATGAACTGACTGAAACGCTAAAATTAATTCGTAAATTAATTAGTCGTTTTAATGATAAGAATCGACTTGATATATCTGATAACTACAAAATACACAAGCATGCGGCCCAAATGATGTGCAAAATAAACACAACATATAATCCTACCATTTATGAGAAAATGATGATTATCATAGATATATTTATTGTTAAATTAAAATATTGCCGCCTAGTTTTCAAAACAAAATTAATTGAAAAATAAGTTCATAATAAAAGAAGCAAATCCCATAAGGACACATGTGAAATGAATATTTTAATAACGGGAGGATGCGGGTTTATCGGCTCACATCTTTCAGAACTAAGTTTGTCCCAAGGACACAAAGTTACAATAATAGATGATTTATCAACAGGACAACTTAGTAATATTGCAGCTATAGAATCTAATAAACGCCTGAAATTTTACCAAGATTCAATCTTCAACATAGAGTTACTCACAAAATTAATATCAGAAAATGATGTTATCATTCATCTGGCTGCAGCTGTAGGCGTACAATTGATAGTAAGCCATCCTGTTGAAACAATCGAAACAAATGTTTTTGGGACCCACCATGTAATTCGTCTTGCAAATCAATTCAAAAAAAGATTGCTTATCGCTTCAACTTCAGAGATTTATGGGAAGAATACCAATACACCATTTTTAGAAGATTCAGACAGAGTATTAGGTCCCACAAATATCAGTAGATGGAGTTATTCCTCAAGTAAAGCAATCGATGAATTCCTAGGACTGGCTTATCATAAACAATTTGGACTCGATGTAGTTATATTTCGACTATTCAATACAGTCGGCCCGAAACAAACAGGAAGATACGGGATGGTTTTACCAAATTTTGTAAGTAAAGCTATCGCAAAAGAAAAACTAATTATTCACGGGGATGGTAACCAATCTAGATGTTTTTGTGATGTTAAAGACGTGACAAAAGCAATTTTGAAACTATCTGAACAAAAAGAGACCTCAGGTCAAATATTCAACATAGGTTCATCTGAAGAAATTACAATTAATGATCTAGCATTAAAAGTCATAAATATCGTAAAGCAAAAACAAACCAAACTAATTCATGTTAAAAAAAGTGACTTACACAAATATGTTACATATATGACATACGAAGACGCTTTCGGACAAGATTTTGAAGACATGCTTAAAAGAAAACCCAATACGGATAAAATATCTGAATTAACCGGATGGGAAGCTAGTATAAACCTTGATACTACCATAGAAAGAATTGTTGATTATTTCTTCGAAAAATAATGGTACAACCGATTTTACAAACGTGTTGTTAATCCAAGGAGTCTATAGTGAAATCACCCCAACAATTTAATATAGAAGATTTTCAAATAGGGAATGACTATCCCTGTTTTGTAATCGCTGAAATCGGGCAAAATCATGACGGTAGTCTAGGCACAATCCACGCATTCATTGATGCAGTATCTGAAACTGGGGCCAATGCAATAAAATTTCAAACCCATATAGCTTCAGAAGAGAGTACTCCAGAAGAACCATGGAGGATAAAATTCAGCTATCAGGACGAGACACGATACGACTATTGGAAAAGGATGGAATTTTCTCCGGAACATTGGAAGGGAATTGCTGATCATTGCAGAGATAAAAATCTCGTATTTCTAAGCTCTGCCTTTTCCAAAGCAGCTGTTAAATTGCTAGACAAAATCAATATGCCAGCATGGAAGATAGCTTCGGGAGAAGTTTCTAATACAGACCTCCTATCTGAGGTTTCAAAAACAAAAAAACCAGTGCTAATTTCTTCCGGCATGAGTTCTATTTCAGAAATCCAACAAGCCATTGATATTGTTAAAACCAATTCGTATTTTGGGATTCTACAATGTACTTCAGCATACCCCTGTCCCCCAGAAAAGTTAGGGTTAAACCTTATTCCAATTTATAGAGATATTTTCAATTGTCCCGTTGGATTATCAGATCATACCGGTGTAATCTACTCCGGATTGGCAGCCGCCGCTGTAGGCATAGATATACTGGAGATTCATGTGACATTAAGTAAAGAAATGTTCGGCCCTGACATATCATCTTCTATAACTACTAAGGAATTAGCTACTCTGATTGAGGGAATCCGATACACCGAAAAAATAATTAAAAACCCAGTCAACAAAGATGAAATGGCATTAGAATTACAACCACTTAGAGATTTATTTACAAAGAGCGTTGTTTCGGTAATAAACATACCTGCAAATACTAAAATCACAAGAAATATGCTTACGGCAAAAAAACCTGGCACAGGTATCCCAGAAAAAACCATTGATGCTGTAGTCGGTAAGACAAGCAAATACAAAATACACAAGGATAAAGTAATAAAATATTCTGATTTAATGTAAGTAAGTTAGAAATAAGTTTCTGCAAAGATACATGAAACAATATGAAACCGAAAATTCACATAACCAATAACGCAAAATCTGGTTTAGATTCAGATAAACAATATAAATGGTTACATTTATGGGCAGGGAAGGAAGTTCCTCCAACTAGAGGCGGATCTTTCAATCATCTTATAGATGACATATTAAAACTTAATTCAGACCACGTTCTAATATGCCAATATTCTCCTGAAAGCCATGAATTATCTGCATCCCATCAGACTTCCATAATATACGTGGAATTCAAACCTAAAGTTTCATTTAAATCTAAAATGAAACACAGATTGACTGGCGCACATATTATAAATTACGAAGATTTCCTAAAGAAAAGCTTTGAAATTATAGGCCAGATAAAATGCGATAATATCATGGTTTGGGGCACTCCATTATATTTGAGTAGACTAAGAGCAGCTTTCCCTGAAAAAACTATTGCATACAATCAAAGATATTTCCAACATGCTTACGATATAGCAAATCAATATGATTATTGCGATATTTTACTAACCCAAACCATAGGAACATCAAAGCTAGCTTTTGAGATGAACTATGCAGTAACTCCATTAAATTTGACTATACCAAATGGAGTAGAGCTAAATATATTTACCCCGAGTAGTAAAGAACAAAAAATCAAATTCAAAACTGAAGTAGGAATTGACGAAAGTAAATTCGTTGTCCTCTGGCCTTCAAAACTACATCCATATCGAGGTACTTCATATCTGTTAAATTGGATTGAATATTTCAAGATAAAAAATCCAAAAATACACTTTTTAATTGTTGGTGAATGGACAGCAAGTAACCTCAATGGCAATTCAAAAAAACTTGATTCTTATTTAAAACAATCTGAATCGGTCACATGGATTAATAATCTTGCTAGAACCGATATGCCGAATATTTATAAATGTGCTGATATATCACTTATGCCTGGAGTACTCAGGGAAGGGATGTCAATGTCAGCGCAAGAATCACTCTCATCAGGACTACCGATAATAGCAACACAAAGAGGTACATACCCAGAATTAATCAAAACTGATTACAACGGAATCTTGTGTAACCCTGAAAATCTTTTTAACGAAGGGGTTTCGGGAATTGAAAAACTTTTTTCGAATGCTGAATTACTTAAAAAAATGTCATTAAACGCAAGAGAATATGCTGTAAAACGTTTATCTAGAGAAAAAGCACTTAACAACTTTGGATTTTTTTTCAATGGAGAATATTCCAAAATTGATAACGATTTATCCATATCCTAATAATACACTTAATCGTTAAGGTGTTTAATTTTTACCAAATTTCCACTGAATCAAAATATGATTATTGAGAAGATTTTAAAAGCAGGATTAGTTAATGAAAATAGTATAAATATTATTTTCATCATGAGTTTGTTGACTGGCCATTTTTCATCGGTAAAAGTTTAATGTATAGTGCTAAGAATGACTAAAATTAAAATACTCAACTCTGAATCTAAAGATTATAGTCAAGAAGCTTACTCAGTACTTTTATCTTTAGGAAGTGTTCAACAAAGTAATTTAAACAGAAAATCACTTCTTGAACTCATACCAGAATATGATGTTCTAATTGTTAGGCTTGGAAATTATATTGACAAAGAAATCATCGATACAGCTACAAATTTGAAGGCTATAATAACTGCAACAACAGGTTTAAATCATATAGACGTCAAATATGCTAATCAAAAAAACGTGGAGATAATAAGTCTTCAAGGAGAATACGAATTCTTAAAAAACATCTCAGCAACTTCAGAGCATACTATTGGATTACTTTTATCATTATTGCGAAATATACCTAGTGCAAGTAATTCAGTAAAAGATAGCATATGGGATAGAAATCTATATAAAGGCAAAGAAATTTCAGGCAAAATATTTGGGATTCTAGGATACGGCAGGATTGGGATTAAAGTCGCGAGATACGCAAAGGCATTTGGAGCCAAAGTGATTGTGCATGATGTAAAAAAAATCACTTCTGAAGAAGAAGGTATAGTTGTTGTAGATACTCTAGACGAATTACTTAAAAATTGCGACATACTGTCTATACACGTACCATTCAACCAATCCACGTCCAATTTAATAGATCAATATAAAATCGATAAAATGCAGAAAACAAGTATAATAATTAATACTTCTAGAGGTGAAATAATTAATGAAACAGATTTACTTACAGCCCTGGAATCATCTCGTATATCGGGTGCGGCACTTGATGTCTTAGCTGATGAACATATAAATCCTATAAAACAATCCCACCCACTAATTGAATATGCAAAAACTCACGACAACCTGATAATAACCCCCCATATAGGAGGGGCAACATATGAATCAATGCACAAAACTGAAATATTCATGGCGGAAAAGTTATCTGAATGGATGAAATCTATGAACATAGGTTTAGATTAATGAAAAAAATATGTGTAGTAATAACTGCAAGGCCAAGTTATTCCAGAATTAAATCACTCCTAACTGCGATAAATGAAAATCCTAATCTTGAGCTGCAATTAATATTGGGAGCATCCGCTCTATTAGAAAGATATGGTTCAGTCATAGATACCATAAAACAAGATGGATTCGAACCTACTGAAATTATTCACATGGTTATAGAAGGTGGAGATCTTTCAACATCTGCTAAATCAACAGGACTAGGAATAATTGAACTATCAACGGCATTCAATAATCTCAAACCAGATATTGTGTTAACTGTTGCTGACAGATTTGAAACAATCGCAACCGCTATAGCTGCATCATATTCAAACATTCCATTAGCCCATGTGCAAGGAGGAGAAATTAGTGGTTCTATCGATGAAAAGGTACGCCACGCAGTTAGCAAATTATCGGATATACATTTTGTGGCCACTGAAAAATCAAAAGAACGCCTTATTAAAATGGGCGAATCAATGGAATCAGTATTCCTCACTGGATGCCCTTCTATAGATATCGTCAAAAACGTAGTCGACCATTCCCTTTTTGAGAATTTTGACCCTTTTGATTCATATGGAGGCGTTGGGGATAAATTCGATTCTCAGTCTGGGTATATTGTGGTGTTACAACACCCAGTAACAACTGAATACAATGATGCCTCTTTCCAAATTGAACAAACTTTGTTAGCTATACAAAAAATCAATTACCCAACATTCTGGTTCTGGCCTAATGTTGACGCAGGTTCAGACAAAATATCAAAGTCAATTAGAAACCATAGAGAAAATAAGGACTTAGAGAACGTTTATTTTCTAAAAAACATATCCCCCGAAGATTTCATTAAACTCATGGTTAACGCAAAATGTCTTGTCGGGAATTCCAGTGCAGGTATAAGAGAGTGCTCTTATATAGGTACTCCTGTAGTGAACATAGGGAATAGACAGTCAGGAAGGGAAAAAGGACTCAATGTTATAGATTCGGAGTACGATTATTCAAAAATATTGAAATCAACGGAAAAGCAAATGTCAAATGACAGATACCCTCAAAACAATCTTTACGGTGATGGCTACGCAGGAATCAAAATATCTAAATTACTTGAAGAACAGTCTCCTTCTATCTATAAAAAATTAAGCTATTAAAACCCATGGATAAATCCGACCTAAAAATATTAGCGATAATTCCTGCTAGAGGCGGGTCAAAATCCGTTCCTGGCAAGAATATACGTGAGCTAAATGGTAAGCCACTAATCGCATATACAATTGAATCTGCTAAAAAAATCAAAGATAAATTCCACAGGATAATAGTAAGTACAGACGATGAAAAAATAGCTGAAATATCGAAAACTTACGGAGCTGATGTACCGTTCATCAGGCCAAGCGACCTTGCTACAGACAAAACACCTACTTACCCAGTGTTACAGCATGCGGTTCATTTTGTGGAAAATCAGGATTCTATAAATATTGATTTGATCATGTTGCTTCAACCAACGGCACCATTTAGGACAACCGAAGATATATTGAACTGTTTGAAGTTAAGCCAAACTTCAAATACTGACTCTGTAATAAGTGTAGTTCAGGTATTCTCTCATCATCCAATATTAATGAAAAAAATCGAAAAAAATCGACTTACCCACTTTTCCATAGAGGAAAAAGAAGGAACACCAAGACAATTATATAAACCACCAGCTTATATGCGAAATGGTGCAATATACCTGACGAAACGCGACACATTAATTGAAAAAAATTCTATATGGGGAGATTCTATAACACCATATATAATGCCCTAAGAACGCTCCCATAATATAGACGATGAGATAGATTTTATAACTTCCGAACTGGTAATGAGAAAATCATCTCAATAACGATAAAAGTTTGATTTAAACAGTGAAATATTAAGATGTGTGCAATAGGAGGGATAATAGGTGATAATTGGGAAACAACCCAACTTATCTCTATGCTGAAGGTACAGGATCATAGAGGACCAGATGACAACAATACGTTCATAGCCCCTAACGGGCAATGCGGATTGATTCATAACAGATTAAAAATAATTGACCTTTCATCGTCCGGAAAACAACCGATGTGTAATTCTGATGAAAGCTTGTGGATAGTGTTTAATGGTGAAATATACAATTTCATCGAACTTAAGTCAGAACTATCAGACTATCAATACAAAAACAAAACTGATACTGAAGTAATCTTAGCCGCCTACGAAAAGTGGGGAGAAAAGTGTGTAGACCATTTTATTGGAATGTTTGCCTTCGCAATTTGGGAACCAGCAAAAAATAAATTATTTTGTGCGAGAGACAGATTAGGAATAAAACCATTTTACTATGCTATACACGATGAATGTTTTATATTCTCTTCTGAAATTAAAGGTATATTAGCAAGCGGACATCCTGCAAAACCTGACATAGAAACTTTGTCTCAGTATTTGATTGATGGTTATTATGATCACACAAACAACTCCTTTTTCCATAACATCAAATCCCTCGGTGCAGGAAAAACTTTAATTTATAAAAACAAACATTTAATTGAAAACACCTATTGGAGTTTAGTTGAACAACCTAAATATGACGATAATCTAGAAACAAAAGATTCTATAGAATACTTGCAACACTTAATAAAAGAATCGGTTCGATTAAGGTTAAGAAGTGACGTACCATTGGGCGTGAATTTAAGTGGAGGCATTGATTCGGCATCGTTAGCTGCAACAATGGAATCATTGTTACCTCTAGGACAAGAATTAAATGCCTTTACGGCATCTTATACTGAACATAAATATGACGAACTTCGATATGCTAGCGATGCTCTAAAAGACACCAACATCTCCTTACATACCTCAAGGCTAAATGCCACAGAAGTACCTGATTTAATTGAAAAATGTATGTGGCATCAAGAGGGACCATTTGGAGGAATATCTACACTTTCTTATATGAAACTGCATGAACTTGCAAAAAATAAGGATGTCACGGTACTTTTAGAAGGCCAAGGAGTGGATGAACTATTTGCAGGATATAATTATTTTTATCCGCCTTACCTAGCAGATTTGATCACACAAAATAAATCAAATGAACTCAGATCTGAACTTAATTCAAATCATACAAATATTAATGCCATGCTCGCTCAATCTAAAATTATTATTGAAGGAGGCATTGTTAATACATATCAAGACGGCACAAATCATTTGAAAGAAGAATGTATTTCACCCCAATTAAAAAATTCATATACAAATATAAAATCCTTCCCTACACCATTCAACAGCCACTTAAATAATTTCCTTTATAGAGATTTAATTCATACTAAATTACCAAGAGTATTACGTTTTAATGATCGTCTAGCTATGGCATATAGCAGAGAATTACGAGAGCCTTTTTTGGACCATAGACTTGTGGAATTTGCTTTTAGATTACCCGGAAATACGAAAATCCATAAAGGTAAGCATAAATTTATTTTCAGAAAATCTATGGAATCATTACTTCCTGAGAGCGTCGTTAATACATCAAAAAGACCTGTAGTTACACCACAACGAGAATGGATGAAATCATATTTAAAGCCATTCGTGGAAGAAATCATCCATTCTCAAGAATTTAAACATAGAGGACTCTTTGATGTTAAAAAGGTGCACAGAACTTTCGAACAATTTTGCAGAGGAGAAGGAAGTAACTCATTCTTTATATGGCAATGGATAAACACAGAAATATGGTTTAGAACATTTATCGATAACAAGAACAGTTAGATTAGAATATGGAAAACCATCAAAATATTTACAATCATCTATCTCTATCAATAACTGAAGGAAGGCTTGTAAGAGATTTATTGGACAATAGCATACTCGATTATTTCATCCAAAATAAATATAAGACAACCATTTATTCTGAAGCTTGGAATGTATCTGAATTTACCAATAGTCTAAAAAATGATTATGTCGACTTCAGGTATCTTTATCCTTGTGGGACAAATACAGCTAGATCAAGGGCTTATTGGATGAGAAGACGATTCAACAAAATCTCTAATAATTATCTACTAACCAAATTTTGTAAATTTGAAGAAAATTTATTTTATCCTGCAAAAACTTCATATATTGACCAATTAAAAGCTAACCACTCAAAAGTACTTTTCACAACCAATGCACATTTAGCTAATGAACGAGAACTAATCACATCAGCTCATCATCTAGATATACCAACTATAGGTTTTGTAAAAAGTTGGGATAATATTCAAAAAGGCATCCATAGTAGAACCAATAAAATTGCAGTCTGGAATGATATAAACAAAAAAGAACTTATTGATATCGAAAAATACAAACCTGAAGATGTATTCGTAACGGGCGCACCTCAATTTGACCAATATTTCAAGAAAGATGTCATCTTAAACAAAGATGATTTTTTCCCTAATATGGGACTCGATCCAAATAGACCCACAATATTTTTTGCAACTATAGGAGATTTTGGTTTTAATATTGATGAATCTTATTGGCTTGAGTTACTTATTAATCTTATTAAAAATGGTGATGTGAAAGGCAATCCACAGATAATATGTAGACTACATCCTTGGTCAAAACTAGAATTATTCGAAAAATTCTCATCTATTCCTTGGGTGAAAATTTCTTATATCAACGATTTCATACCGGCTTTAGGTTGGTACATGAATAAAGAAAAAATAATCACTATGGCTAATATGATTAACCATTCAGATTTAGTAATAAGCCCAGGGTCTACTGTATTACTAGAAGGAGCTATTTTTGATCGGCCTACCCTGTTCCCTATGTTCCATGATTTTCAACCCGAAAGAGCAAGTATGTATTTCAATCGTTGGGTATTAGGTAAACATTTTGAAAGGATCAAAAATTTGGATTTAGTTCCAATCATTGATGAGTCAAAACATTTTTCATCCATGATAAATAAATGTTTTGAAAATCCAAATTGGTATTCTAACCAGAGAAAACAATTGGTTGAAGACTATATACAATTCACTGACGGTAATTCAACTCAAAGACTAGCTGAAACAGTACTTAACATAGCAAATTCAAAGTAAAGCATATCAAATGAAGTATTCCAATATAATTTTAAGTGCTGGGCCAATCAACACAAATTTAATGCCTGTTTCAACAAATTTATCTCAAGGAATGATACCTATAAACGGGAAACCAGTGATTGCCTGGATAATCGATGACCTCATATCAAAAATGCTCACGGACATACATGTTGTAGTTAATGTTGAAGATACTCATTTAATAGATTTTTTAAGTAAAAATTACTCTGATCGTATAGGTATAAATATTCTGAAAATCTCTGCTCAAGGTTCAATCATCAATTCGTTAGTCCAAGGACTAGAACAAACTGAAAGCACAGATGGAGTTCGTGTGATTCTTGGAGACACACTTATCAAAGACTCATTTGAAAATGACTTAGACATGGTATATATAGCTGAGGTAAACGAAACTAAAAGATGGTGTATAGCTGAATTAGATTCAAATAACCACATAACAAATTATATAGACAAAGGCGAAGAATTATATACTTCAGGCCTTGCTATCTCTGGTTACTATCATTTTACAAATAAAGAACATTTACTGAAATGTGCTTTAAGAGCAACAAAAAATAATGAAACGGAACTTAGTAGTGTCCTATATAAGTATTCAAAGGATTACCCAATAACGGGAATTAAAACAGCGAAATGGTACGATTTTGGACACGTTGACAATTTAGCTAAAGCAAGAAGAGACCTTTTAAAACCAAGACATTTCAACACATTGGAAGTTAATCCTATTCTTAATACAATCACTAAAACGAGTATTGATCAAAAAACTCTAAAAAACGAGTTAAACTGGTATCTTAATTTGCCAGAAGAACTAAAAGTACTAACACCGAGGCTTATAAATTTTTCAGACGAATCAGAAATTACAACCATTGTGCAAGAATATTACGGATATCCAACTCTTGCTGAATTGTATGTATATGCACATATACAACCTGATTCATGGTTAGCAACTTTAAAATATGTCCTGAATATCCACAAGGAATTTTCCAAATACCCTGGCGTGATTGACACCTCTAACATACGATATATGTATCTGGAAAAAACAATTGAAAGAATACAAATACTAAGTAATCAATCAGAATTTTGGAGAAAACTAATTGATTCAAGAGAAATAACTTTTAATGGCAAAAGATTGAAAAACCTACCACATATCACAAAAGTGATGGAAAAAGAAGTAGACCGATTAATTGAAAAAACTGAAATCCAAATAATCCATGGTGATTTTTGCTTTTCAAATATACTTTATGACCTTACTCACCAAATAATCAGACTTATAGATCCTAGAGGAGAGTTTGGGGAACAAACCATATATGGAGATCCTAGATATGACTTGGCAAAACTTAGGCATAGTGTGAATGGCCTATATGATTTTATATTGGCTGATATGTTTAAAGTCAATCAACATAATCAAATATTTGAATCACAAATTTACACGAATGAATCTACATCACAAATACAAAGGGAGTTTGACAACCTACTCGTTGAATCAGGATATAGTCTAGACGATTTGATACTTATACAAGGTTTAATATTTATCTCATTAACTCCCCTACATCAAGAAAATTTAGAAAGACAATTGATGTTTTATTTGACAGGGATTGAAACTCTGAATCAAGTTATATAACCAGGTTATATTTACATGAAAATAATAATACCGATGGCAGGACTTGGATCTCGATTCACCGAAAAAGGTATAAACATACCTAAACCACTAATTAGAATATATGGCAGATATATGGTTGAGTGGGCTCTAAAAAATATTCAAGGTATATCCTATACTCAATTAATTTTTATAATTTTGAAAGAGCATGAAGAAAATTTTGCTTTAGGTTCTAAATTATTGAATTTAAACATCCCAAAATCTAATGTTTTGATTATAAATCAAATTACCGAGGGCCAGTTGCAAACAATCATGGCAGCAAAAGAGGCCTTAAAAACTGATGAAGATTTATTAATTTCACCGACGGACACGTATGTCGCAAGCAATATTAAACGGGCGATAGAAACAAAATCTTCTAGTTGCGCGGGAATCATATCTGTTATCGAAAAACCAGGTAGTCAATGGAGCTTTGCAAAAACAGATAAAACCAACAAAGTCATACAGGTAGCTGAAAAACAAAGAATCTCTTCACTAGCAAGTACAGGGATATACTACTTTTCAAACTGCAATAAATTTATTGATTTTTCAAACAAAATAATTGCATCTAACAAAAAGACCAAGGGCGAATTCTATGTGATTCCTGTTTACCAAGAATACATTAACGATGGTCATTTCATATCGACTGATGTAGCAGATGAAATGTGGGATTTGGGAACCCCTGAATCGGCTATGTTTTTTGAAAAAAATTATCACAAAAATTAAATAGCGAATTGGTTAGAAAATGAATGATATAAAAAACAAGCCCAAAAAAAACATACTTTACATATTAAATTCCTCTTCAGGAGGAGCAACTCAAGGAATAATAGAACTCCTCTACAAATTAGATAGAACAATATTTGAGCCTTACATAATTACTCCTAACCATCCAAATAAAGCCCAGTCTGAAATCTTTCATTCTATATCCAAATCTTATTCCGTTATCAGGATGGACTGGTGGAACAAAAAATACGACATGCCTTTATTTAACCGAATATTTACATCATGTTCATCAATTTTAAAAACTGGATTAAATCTTGTTACGGTATACAAAATAATCAAGAAAATACAGCAACATAATATAGACATAGTCCACACAAGCACCGCACTTACATTACAAGGAGCAATTGCTGCCAAATTAACCAATACCCCACATATATGGCACGTAAGAGAAAGTATTGGCAGTAAAGGATTATTTAAATTTTGGTTTTCCGATCAAGTATTGATTAAAATTTTTAAGTACCTATCAAACTACATTACTCCCGAAAGCCACTACGCAGGTAAGATTTTTCAACAAAAAGACCCTAAATTAAAAGTAATTCATGATGGAGTTGATATTAATCAATATATTGATACTACGCTAGGACTACAATTGCGAAAGAGTCTTGGTATTAGGCAAGATGACCTTTTAGTCGGTATGGTGGCTAATTTATCAGCTACTATGAAAAGACACGATATTTTTATTAAAATGGCTGCATCATTATCCAAAAATTACAAAAACACGCATTTTGTAATTTTTGGCTCACATCCTAATAAAAAAAAGAAAGTATATAACGAAAGTTATCTTTATGCAGAGAATTTAAAAAACATGGTACTTAAGTTAAAATTAAAGGATAAATTTATTTGGGGGGGATTCAGACAAAATATACCCGAACTAATGAGCGCTATAGATATATTAGTTCATCCATGCGAAGTTGAAGGATTTGGAAGAATCGCCATTGAAGCTATGGCAGCAGGAAAACCAGTGGTAGGCCCTACGACTGGAGGCATTTCAGAAACGGTAAAAAATGACTTTACTGGATACTTGGTAAAACCTGGGGATGTAGATTCGTTTACAAAAGCAACTGGGAAATTGATATCAAATTCAACCTTGAGAAACCAATTTGGGGGAAATGCGAAAATTCATGTACGTAATAATTTTTCAATATCAAACCATGTAAAAACAATTCAAAACATTTACATTTCACTATAAAAATAATAAATAAAAAATGATTAATCAAGGTCCAAGTTTTTCAATATGCATACCTAACTACAATTATGCTCAATATATAGGTCAAACGATTGAAAGCGTATTGAACCAAACATACCAAAATTTTGAAATTATTGTCGTAGATAATGCATCTACAGACAACTCCGTAGAAGTGGTCAAAGCTTTCATTGATCCCCGGATAAAATTATACAAAAACAATTATAATATAGGATTCGCTCCTAACCTTCAAAAAGCCACATCCTTAGCATCAAATGATTTTATAAACTTGCTCTCTTCAGATGACCAAATGAAACCCAAAGCATTAGAAACATATGCCAAGATAATCTCTGAAAATGAAGATTCAAAAAAATCATTGGTGTTATTTTCAAATTATGAATGTTTTAATGATCATGACAAAATCACATCTATTGTTAATAAATCACCATTTTCCTTTGAAAGGACAAAAACGATTCCTTCAAAACATATTGCGGATTCTCAAATTTATGCAAAATACGAAGGGTTTGAAGTTCTAAAAGATGGGCTATCTAGATTAGATACAGTAGGAGGATTTCTAACAACGGTTTATTCCAAAGAATTATGGCAAAGAATAGAAGGTTACAATAGTGTACGCACTATTAATCCCGATATGCATTTTATATTAAAACTACTGACTCAAAACCCAACCACCATTTATGTCAACCAAATACTTTTCCGATATAGAGATCAATTGTCTGATAATAGAGCATCTTTATTGAACAATATCCGCCTTCAAATGGATCAATATTTAAACGTTATTGAGTTTGGCACAGAAACCACCTTAAATACAACAGGTTTAAGCCAAAATGACCTTGCAAAGATATTTATAAACAACTATTGCTTGGATAAATCACTACAAAGTCTAAGTAATGGATATTATTCTCTCGGATTCAAAATATTTGCTTTTGCTTTGTCCACATATCCAATCAAGGTATTAACAAACATAAAGACGTATTTCCTACTTTTATTGTTACCATTAGGCCCCGGATCAAAACTGATAACATTACCAGCAAAGGCATTATATCTATTTTTAAAGAAAAATAAAAAATGAATAAACCATCTGCCACATCAATCTTTCCACCTACCATATTAATAATTGCTCTTTTTGCAAGTGCGTTTTTCTACGGGGTTGCAGCTTTTAACA
>MDTE01177927.1_pt1 | contig 26622 bp, 21 predicted proteins | sample 811231 | NCBI WGS metagenome assembly MDTE01 (sample SAMN05326651, study PRJNA326480) | marine metagenome | isolation source: seawater | place: Indian Ocean: Red Sea | collected 2010
CATTTACATTTACATTTTCATTTTCTGATATCATTATCAGTACAGTGTCAATTTCAATAAATAAGTGAATAGTAATAAAGATCCGATGAAGCATTCTATATCTACATTGAACGGTGAATTTGGCCTTAAAATTGAGGAAGTCACGCGAAAAGATTTGTGTGATGACGGTTTCAAAGCAGAAGCTTACGATCTCTGGATGAAACACGGCGGTCTATTGGCGGTTAGAGGTTCTGACCTTGCAAATGTCCTTCCCGAAGAACTCTTGGCCTGGTCCGAAGTATTTGGGGTCGTTGAGCAAAAAACACAGACCGGCCGTGAAGATAAAATCGTACCAGGCTTTCCTATCCTTAGGATTGGCAACGTGAAAGGTAAAAACGGTAAACCGAGCGCCCAGTTCGCGATCGTACCTCAGTTAAAAGATGATACTGATATTCGCTACAATCCGAAAACACGAAGGCCAGTGTGGCATACGGATTCTACCTTCCGAGAGAAACCTCCCATCGGCTCAGTTTTTCATTGTAAAATCGCGCCGCCTGCGGGCGGTGCAACGCTATTTTCTGATATGCGGACTGCTTACGAACGCCTGGATACCGAAAAACAGCAGGATTTAGCAAGCCTAGAAGCTGTGTGTTCCCTCGCACATCATGATAAAAAAATTAATGCTTATTCCCCTGAGTATCCTGTCCTTACTCCTGAACAGCGTGCCGAAAACCCGCCTAATCGAGTACCACTAGTACTCAAACATCCACTAACCGGGGAAGTAGCTGTTTACGGACTTAACAGTTCTACTTGCGCAATAGTACCGATCGGACAACAGATAAAACAGTCGGACCTCGACCACTGGGATCTTGAAGGCGTCGAGGATAAAAGCGTACTTATACTGCGTGATCTTTTGCCTTACCTCACCGGACCCGAATTTAGTGTAAAGTGGGAGTGGCAACCTGGCGATATAGTTGCTTGGGATAACCGCTCTACTATTCATGCTGCGACTGGTTTCGACTACAAGAACAATAAACGTGAAATGTGGCGCCTTACCCTAAACGAGGATAACCCAAGTATGGCCGCAACTATATAGAGTGGTGCTTCACACCTTCCCTATTGCACTGAATCTGGTTTGACATTAAACGAGAAACGCCCCGGCTTTCGTTAGCCAGGGCGTTTAATTCATAAGTTATATGGCCTAAACGTGACCGTAGCTAAGCATTGCGTCGGCAACCTTAACAAAACCTGCTATATTAGAGCCTTGCAAATAATTCACTTTATCACCGTCTCCGCCATACTGAACACAGGAATCATGAATATCACGCATCATGTCTTCCAGCAGTTTCCGTAGGTGGTCCTCATCCCAGGAAATACGAGCACTATTTTGGCTCATCTCTAAACCTGAGACACCCACACCACCGGCATTTACAGCTTTTGCAGGACCGAAAAGAGTGCCTGCTTCCATGAATGAATCCACAGCCCCTTGTTCACATGGCATGTTAGCCGCTTCAGCGACTGCCATTACACCATTCTTAATCATCACAGCAGCCTCTTCCGCGTTAACTTCATTCTGCGTGGCAGACGGGATCGCACAATCGGCTTCGATACCCCAAGGACGTCCCTCGTGGAATGTCACGTTGTTAAATTCATCGGCTGCCTCAGAAATACGTCCGCGACGTGCTCCCTTGAGTTCTTTAATCCAATCGACCTGCTCTTGGGTAAAGCCATCTGCGCAATGAACGAAGCCGCCCGAATCCGATAGTGTAATTGGTGTTGCACCTAATTGCAGACATTTCTCCGCAGCATGGGTGGCGACATTACCAGAACCAGAAATCAATACCTTTTTGCCATCGATTGCATTTTTGTGCTGTGCCAACATATTGCGCAGGAAAAAGACAGCGCCATAACCTGTAGCTTCGGTCCGCATTTTCGATCCACCAAATTCCATGCCCTTACCAGTAAGCACACCAACAAATTCATTAGTGATGCGCTTGTACTGCCCAAACATGAATCCAATCTCGCGTCCGCCAACGCCAATGTCGCCAGCAGGAACGTCGGTGTCTGCACCAATATGACGATACAGTTCCGTCACAAACGATTGGCAGAAACGCATAACCTCATTATCACTTTTTCCTTTTGGATTAAAATTCGCACCACCTTTACCGCCGCCCATCGGCAGACCGGTCAAACTGTTTTTAAAAGTTTGCTCAAAGCCGAGAAATTTCAGGATTGACTGATTTACGCTCGGATGAAAACGAATACCGCCTTTGTACGGACCAATCGCCGAATTGAACTGCACACGCCAGCCTCGATTGGTACGAATATTTCCTTTATCATCAGTCCATGGAACACGGAACGAAATGACACGTTCCGGCTCGGCCATTCTCTCCAAGATTTGCATCTCGTGATACATTGGCTTATCAGCGATGTAAGGAAATATAGACGAGGCAACCTCGTAAACCGCTTGAACAAATTCAGGTTCACCAGGATTACGTTTTTGCACACCTTCCATATAACGTTCTAAATATTCTTTTGTTTTTGCATCGCTTTCATGAGCCTTCGACATTTAAATCTCTCCATGGTTTGGTGATTCTGAAGTCACCATATTGTTTAAAAAAATTGCTCTTATAAAAAAATTTTCTAACGTTCTTGAAAGGTGCAAGGCCAGATATCTTTTCGTCATGGATTAGGTGCTAGGCATCGACAACCAATTCCCCATCGGGTGTGCAAATACATGCCAGACAAGATCCCTCTTCTGGCGGGTCCCCAGGCTCAGATACGTAAGCTACATTCCCCTTTTTAATCGCGGTAATGCATGTACCGCAATTGCCCGCTCTGCAGCCGGAATCCATCGCTATACCATTAGCTTCGCCAAAGTCTAATAATGTCTCTGCATCAGGGTCCCACTCAATTGTCTTGCCCGACTTATCAAAAATAACATTAAATGTTTTTGCTTTCTTTGCGCCATCACCCTCTGGCTTAGCTGCGTCATCCGCCTCTTTCTTCTTCTTAACTGTGGCTGGACCAAATGCTTCGTAGTGAATGTTAGCTTCAGGCACGTTCCATTCTCGCAGCCCCTCGAACAGCGTATTCATCATTGGCGGTGGGCCACAAAAGTAAAAATCATAATTATTAGATGGCAGGACTTCCTTGAATAAGTCTGCCCCCACACGGCAAGCGTGATGGTAATCCTCACCTTCAACGTCATCGTCGCCTGGCCTAGAATAACAAATACGTACTTGAATATTATCGTGAGCGGCCCCAATCGCTTTTAAATGATCACCCATCACCTCTTCGGCTTTGTTACGAACACCATAGAAAAACCAGGTTTCGCGTTTGCTGCCGGATTCAACGATTTGATTGAGCATCGACATCACTGGTGTAATTCCGACGCCACCTCCGATTAAAACTACTGGTGTCTGGCGGTTGGTATCGAGAAAAAATTTTCCAGACGGAGCCTTAACATCTAAAATGTCGTCAACATTGATGGAGTCGTGAAAAAAGTTTGACGAGCGTCCCGGGGGAATTTCTGGCTTATCACGAGGCGGCGGGCAACGCTTAATCGAAACACGATAATATTCGGCCTTAGGGCTATCCGACAAAGAATAGCATCGGATAAGAGGCTTGGTTTCGCCCGTATCCAACTGGAACGTCAAATACTGCCCAGGCTCAAACGGCGGCAAATCCCGACGATCATGGGGTTTAAGGTAAAACGAACAAATATCCCCACCCTCGTCATTTTTTTCGACAACTTCGAATTTACGGAATCCCTGCCAGGATAACTCTTCTTTTTGTGTGAAAACGCGTCGGCGATCCATTATTTCGCCCACGCGAGCCGCTAGAATTTTTTGCTCAATTTCAGCATTAGCAGTGGCTGCGATGCTGGCACCATAGCTTCGGTAAACCAAAAGCGCTAAATACGCTAAAGCCGCCGCTAATATCGCAAAAGATGTGTATTGAATTAAGATGGAAACCATAAATTAAACCTGAAATTTAAAACTTGCGCCTGAATTCAAGGCGAGCTCCAGCAATATCGTCGTTATCCTTGAATAATCCATACATTCCATCCAAACGCACAATCCACCTCGATAATTCACCACCTTTGTGACCGAGTGGCCGTTGATAACGAACGCCAAATCCATACTGATCGTCTTTAGCAGCACGGCCAACTTCGTTAGCATCGCCAATAATCTGAACTGTCGCGACTTCAACAACGAGTTGCTGGTCCAGACTGAATAGATACTCAACCCCCAGTGCACCCCCCCAAGTATCATGCCCAGTATCATCCAAATTCGGGAACAGGCTCAGTGCGTCAGCCTCAAAATTAATACCAGTATTTTTTAAGGGCCCGTTATCATCAGCCAGTTGCCGAGGACGATCGAAACCTGCGAACACATTTAAATATGGCACCAGAGTGCTCGGCAAATGCGTGATCAAAGAATTTTCTATCAAAAGAAGCTGACCGTCCGCGGTTTGCTGGACATTGTTATCTCGATCTTGTCCGAACGCAGCCAGGAAGCGTACACTGTTTGAAAGCCACCCTCCATACCGCTTTGAAAACGCTATCGTCGCACTGTAATAATCTAAGTCCTTGAAATCACTCTCACCATCAATAATGCCAAAGCCCGCTTCCCAGTAACCTTCAAGCGCTTCAACAAAAGTCGCGATACCGTAAATATCGACATTATGATCAGCATTATCGCCACGGCTGTCCTTAATAGCTTGTGTAGTGACCCGGTCAAAACCAGCAAAAACCGATATGTCCATATTCGATATATCGAGTTTAGGACTATTTAACGCTGGAATAGCAAAAGCACCGCCGATGATATTATCATCCATCCAAATGCCGTTTTGATAGAGAAGTGGCATATAGCCGATAGAAAACGGAAAATCGAAGGTTTGATATTCATCGGTGAGTCCAGTCACAATGGCTCCCATGTCACCTTCGAAAAAGATAGTCTCCGGATCTAAATCCAGCTCAAGTCGTGGTTGGTCTTCGTCACCAAAACCAAAAAGTTCAATACTGGTAAATTGCCCGCCCTTATCCAAAGGCTTAAAAAACGCATGAATACGCTCTGTTCCTGTTAACTTTAAATCCACATCGAGGTTTAACTGGGTTGCGAGTATGGCCTGATCCTGGTCACCGTTTTTATTGAAGCCAAATGCAGTCTTGATATCGCCGTAAACAGAAAGTGCGGGATCAACGATATTCTTTCTGCCTATAAGGTTATAACCCTCCGAAAAAGGGCCTTCCGTGTAGATCGGACGTCCTAGCTCAAGAAGAGGACGCGGAACATCCATACTCGACTTACCACCATAAATCTCAATTTGCTTCGGTGCGCTATAGGGTTTGTCCTCGTATTGCGGGTCTGGGCGGAATAAATTTGGGTCGAACGGGATTTTTTTCGCTTCCGATGACATCTTAACCGGCGCATCGGCACTCCACGCAGACGTCGATGTGCTACAAATAGCAATTGCAAATCCTGCGGCAATAATCGCTGCCCGCACACAAAAGTGGTTTTTAGTACAGTCAGTAAACAATGGAGTTGCTCCTCTCCAACTTTTTTATCCGGTCGCGCATTTTCCTACATCGACCTTAATTCTTAAGTCTAAATCTTCTTATAAACTTTCCTTACCACCCACCTACTTTACATCAAATTCTACTGAATACGGATGAACATCCAACATCCATTGGTTCATGGTCCGCTCCATTTCCGGGGTCGCCTGTACAAACCGCATAAAGTAGATCGGCTCTGCTCTTGTTCTCATACGCACAGATAATTTGTATTTCCCTGGCTTTTTCATCAGCTCACTAGGCACCGAATATTTTACATTCCGTGTTGACAGTGGAGGCATGGAGCGACCCTCCATCCGTGCAAATGGTGGATGATTGATAACAGTCGTCGGTTGCGGTGCCGGACGCAGCAACGGTCGCTGATCGATGTCAAAGGAAACCGGCAGGTACATTTCACGGTCAGTCCCTTTAACATTCGTTGTCAAAAACTTCGTCTGCAAATTAAACAATTGCTTGTCGAATTTTATTTTACCTGCAGCCACATCCAACGAATGGTTGTCTGCAAAATCACCGTTACTGTCGACGTATCCTGATTCCCAGATATTTTTACCATCAGGGTCAGTCAGAGCAACATTTAGCCAAACCTCTGGTTGAGCACCAAGGGAACCTGATGGCAAATTATGCCCAGAGTTCGTATTTTTAATTACGTATTTAAAGTCCAAAGAACCACCAACTTTAGGGCTTCCACTAAAGAACGGCCCGTCAATAGTTCCACCATTTTCCATTACCTGGCGCCGTAACTCACGCTTTTCCTCAAGCGCTACAAGGTTGTCCTCGACAACAGCTCTTGCCTCCTCACGATCACCTGGATCGGTCCACGCAGTCGGAAAATCAACCGAGAAACCGGCTTTAGAAGCTGAAACCGCAGATGCTAATTTCAACCCAGGCGCGGCAGCTTTTCGAAGTGACGCTTCTGCATCCACTAGCGACTGATAAGCAGCCAATCGTCCATCGGAATTTTTGGCATTACTGATCGCTTTCAAATATTTCTTGGCCGCATCAACCGTCGCAACCGCGTTGCCACTTGCCCAAGTACCTTTAAACTTCGCTGCAGTTGCCCCCATCGAAGAGGCGGCTGTTGCGGCTCCGGCATTACCGAGTTTGCTAGCATGGACTCTGACAACCTCAGCTTGTTTTACAAGCGCATCACGAGCTTCGGCATCTTTACCATCGTTCTCCACAACTTCCCCGAGAGCATTTAACGCTTCGGTTGCGGTGTTCAGTGGATATTCAAGCCATTTTCCAGCAGACACGCGAGGCTGCATCGATTTTAGAGCCCCTTTTAACTCGTCAAGCGCACGCGCTATATCGATAACTCCTAGTGTACCCGTCGCATCATCGACAGGGCTGAAGGCCTCCATAGTTTTCTCAATTTTCTCTTCAAACTCTGGGGTACCCCATCCAGCTCTGTAATCAAACTTCAACCATTTTTGAATGGACCACTGCTCCCCCTCTGGGTTATGCGGAAAGATGCCAGGATGGGCTATTGGATAGCCTGGGCCGTAGAATGCATGGTTACTATGCTTACGACCTGGATTTATCTCTTTGCCGTTTACGATTGCCACCGGCGCCGTATCATATCCCTCAGCTCTGCCCGGAACTTTACCCATATGACAATCTTGACACGAGACGCCCGCCTTGAAGGCTGGCGAGTCACGATACTGTTCCCAGACAACTTCAAGCTTAATGCCGAGATTAACGGCGACTTGGTGACAAGACACACAAAACTCGGATTTTTTAATTGGCGTAAATTTAACTACCTTTGCGTGGACTTTGGCGCCGCGGTCTTTTGCGTTCGTGGCCATTTTATAGTCGGCCTTTTGCTTAACCATATCCGCAAACACGCTACCCTTTGCTGTGCCGTAAACAGGTTTATGGATATTACCGGGAATAATGCGCCGCTCGCCATTGACCTTACCGAATTCTTCGTTGACACGATGACAGGTCACACAAGTGATGCCTTCACGTGCTACTTGAGAGCGTTCCCACAACGGTAGCTCTCTCGGTTCTCCGCGCTGGGTGCCAACTTGCTGATGACAGCGAACACAAAAGCTACCCATTGTTCCCTGAGTTAAATCATAAATACGTTGTTCAAACTTGTGGAACATCGGCGAAATAGATGCATAAGCATGGTTTGAAGAGGCCCACTCCTTGTAAATCTTAGTGTGGCACGCACCACATTGAGACGCACGCGGATAGCTTTCTTTTGCAAACAAATCCGCATGCGATTCACTCGCCGCTTTTGCTTTTTTTCCACTTTTTGCATCTGCTTTAGCCGGTGCCGATGCAACCTTCTGGTCTTGTGCAAAGCTAACATTCGCGAATGTGAGGCTAAGCCCCGACACAAGAACGGAAATGGCGCAAAATGCAGCAAAACCGCGCGTCAAAAAGGTTTTAAAAAGGGTATTAAGCAGGGACATCTTCATTTCTTCGTCACTTTTTCCAGTTATTCTATTTTGTGGCCAACGGACCCAGAGACTTATTGATTGCAGGTTCATTATGATACTTATGACATTCTAAACAATTTTGTGCGACAGCACCACGCCCATGACACTCCGCACAAGTTTCTTTCTTGATAGGTTTAAAGCTGCTCGAAGCAATCAGTGGATCAAATTGCTTGAAAGCCTTGGAAATATCTGCTCCCGGGTCAACTTTATGGCACGTTTCGCAATATGCACCAACTTTTAAAAAATTCAAATGGGGTTCATGGTTATAGGCAAAGAAGGGCGATTTCGAACGATCCACCGCACCCCACTCTATTTTCAGTGCTTTCTCATCCTTCGCTTGTTTAGCTACTTGGCTGACAGCGTGACACTTGATGCAAGCGCCTGGTCCTTCAGATGGATCCATCAACTCAGCCAACGGTGATTCGGCCCCATGTTTCGCCGCAAAATCTAACCACGCCTTAACGACCTGGTCTCCATGACCTGATGGCTTATAGCCAATCGTCAATTCTGTGGCAAACCAGCCACCGGTCGCCTCAGAGCCTATCGGCTCATACTCTTTATTGGCCGCCCACGCGCTAGTAAGTGCCTTCGTCAATTCTGCTGGCATCCCGTGCAGCATAGAAACTGGATTACCGCCGGCCTCTTCCAAAAGAGGAGCGAAGGCTTCAACGCCTGTTTCCTCCATATCGCGGAGCAATTGTCCAGCAGCCTCCGAGTAGCCTTCGGGATCGTCCGCTTCAACCTTTAACAAATGCGCGGTAATCGACGTTAACGGCTCCGTGGATACACTTTCGAATTCCTTCTTCGCCTCAGCCATACTTGGCGTCGTTTTACTGCCAGCAAATGGATCGTCGGTGAACTCCGGCAAGCGGAAAAACACCATAGAACTTTCCTTAATCGCATCATCATGGCAACTGGAACACATTTCTTTATAGGATTTAACAGGCACGACCTGCGCTGCTTTGCTTACATTATGACAGCTAACACACCGCTCTTTCGGCGCATTCTCCTTGTTCCGCGGATCAACAAAGTGTTTTTCCAAATGCGTCGTATGGCTAAACGCAATTTTAGCACGTTGGCGACTTGGGAAGTTTGCCGAAAACGCCGGATGTCCATTTGTGAAGGAGTCGAACTTTACCTTGTGACAAGCGTGGCACTGCTCGTCTGTCATCTTAGTTATTTTTCCGTCAACACCCTTGTGCTCCGTATGGCACATACTGCATTGAGTTTTAAGCAAGTGAGGCGACCCAGCAGCAGTCGACCCAGCAGCAAAAGAAGCATTATGCGCTGCAGTCGCCGAACCAGCAAACCCATGGCAGTCGGTGCAAGACTCAGACGGACCAGACTTCGAAAATGCTGCAGCTATAACGCCGCCAGCACTTTTGTTATGTGGCTTGTGGCACGATTCACACCCAGCATCAGCGGTAAAGTTTTGATGAATACCCGATATTGGTCCTGGACTTAGAAAAACTCCACCCTCGCCTCCTCCTCCGCCGCCAAATCCAAATGCGGCGATTAAGGCCACCATAGCTGCCATAAATGTGAACGCCAGACGCATACGAATGCCGCGGATGGTTCTTGAAGGCTGACATGGAAGTTGTCGCTGCGAACATTCACCCGTTGGTAACGGACCATCACCGCAAGAACCGCCAGTCTTTCGACAGAGCCAACGACCATTGTCGTTAAAAGGACGACATTCCGAAACGCCACCGCACGTGCCGTCATTGTTTGGACCATGGGCACAAGGTTTGCCCCACTTCAGGGCACGACCACAGCGAAAGGGAAAGTTCGGCCGTTCATAGGCGCTGTTTTCCTGCTTAAATTTGTCTTGATCAAGGATCATATCGCGTAAACCTCAATCAAGAACCAATGCCAAACAGCCAAAACAAGTAACGCTATCGACAATGGTAAATGCACCAAAAGCCACTTTTTCATTAAATCCTGCGCGGCGTAGTGGTGATCAATCTTGCGTTTAACACGCATCAACGTCATCAGCTCATCAAAATGGGCTGTCTCTTTCTCATCAAGATACCGAACTACAGACCCTGCGTGAAAACGCATCCAGTGATCTGCACTTTGTAAACCGAAAATATTTTGCCAGTAAAACCGAGGCTTACGGAAGAACCAACTCAAAGTATCTTCGTAATGTTTCGCGAGCGTATCGCTGCCAGTCTCCTCAGTGCACTCCAATACGATTTTTTCCGACTTTTCCCGAATTTCGTATAATTCACCCGGTATACGTTCGTAGATAACCTCCACGCCTGTTTGCGTCAGTTGCCCAGCACCTATGCGATAGAGCAGGAACCCAACCACACCGCTGATTGCCACCAAATAAAATATTGCGGTCAGTAACTGTTCATAAAGTCCGAGCGGCCAAATCGTTCCGGTATGAAGCCAGAATAATCCGACTGCAGCAACGCCAAAAACAACGTGTGCTGAAAGCCATAAGCTCGCTCGACCCAACGGGATCATCGATAATTTTTTACGTGAGTTTAGTGCGCCTAAAAAGATAAACAGCGAAAAGAGAATATATCCCGTGAGCGTATCGGTTCGAACTAAACTTTTCTCATACCCGTCAAGCAATAAAAAAAGTCCAAAAATCCCCGACACAGCGATTACTGTAAATAAAATTAAGTCGCGAGAAGGCTGACTGAGCTTTTGCCACACGCTTGAATCGGAACTATTCGCAGGCTTTATGTCCGGATTAGGCATCGAATTCATTGAAACTCACTCTTTTCAAAGCACCATTAGGACAAGCACGTACGCAAGCGGGCCCACCAAGCTGCCCTGTACAAAGATCACACTTAGTTGCTTTCATAATTGGCTTGTGAGTTGCTTCATCAACAATTCGCGTGCCATCACTATCTGCAATATTGACCATTGAAATATTATTATAGGGGCAGGAATTCGCACAAGTACCGCAGCCAATACATGTTTTATCGTTGATGATGACCCTACCACCGCTGAGAGACCGATGAATTGCGCCTGTTGGGCAACCAATCATGCAAACAGGATCAACACAGTGCATGCAAGCGTTTGCTACCATCCAATGATCATGGGTTTTACCATGACGTCGGAACCTCGGGTTCCCTCCATGGGTTGACGCACACGCGCGAACGCAATCATCGCATCGCACGCACTTGTCCATATCGATGACCATAGCTTTCCGAGCATTGATAAAACGCTCTTCGACGGCCCACTCTAACAGGGAATCCTGATCAATCGAACGAGATCGCACCTTCTCAATTCGACTTTCCGGTGGAGACATATTTGGGAAAATAAATTCTTCGAGGACAGTCGCAGGTACGCGAATGGCATCCACATACCCTAGGGAGGTCAGCGATGATTTGAGTGCACCATCTGCATCATCTGGATTTTTCCACGCAGCATATAATTCTTCCAATCCATAATGATCCCCCGCCCCTAAATAGGTTACCGTGCGGCGGCTGTTGCCATGTTTGATTGATTCGCGCGCAAATCCGGCTCGAATTAACAATAGCCCATCTGGATATTCTCGCTCGCGAGCAATAATGGGTTCTTTATCAATGCCTCTGTTGCGAGCCTGCTTAAAGGACGTATGCCATTCAAAACTGCCATAGGTCTCAAATAAGCATTGATCAGCAATTTTTTTCATTACTTCATCGCTGAGACCTTTAAACATTGGTGTTTCATTAAGATGCGTACGCAGCGCCGTTTCTCTATACCGTTGATTTATGATTCGGCGCCATCCTTCATCATAATTCCGCAGCTCCCTAAGGCCTTGCCATCGAATTTCCAGCAGCGTGGCTTCGCCCTCAGCAAAAATACTAGCCGTACGAGGAACTCGCCCAAGAGCCGCAAGCTCTCCAAACAAAGCTCCCTCAGATAAAACAACCGTTTTATGTTGATCGAGGACAGCGGGAACATCCTGTAAAAAGACGCCACGAACCGCATCTGTCTTGTCCTCGCTATGTCTGAGCCCTGTCTTAGATGCCGAAAAATCATCGCGAACTTCTGGAAACCAACTATTAGTCCATAGCTGGGATAAAGAATTAAAGAAAGTACGCTGCGTTTCATCGCTGCGACCTATTATGTCCTCCGGCAATCCGGGAGAAACAACTACACGCAGATCACCATCTAGAACTAAAAAAGCTGAGTTCCCGTAATCGCCTTGACGAACTATAATATCGCCAGATTCATACTTAATAATGCGCGTGTCATTCTTTAGGATACCCTCGAGCGGAATCCTCGCCGGAAATTTATCGGCTTGTATGCCGGCAATTTCCTTGACTTCAAGAAGCCCTTCAACCATTTCGTCGGTCATTTCAGAATCAAATGGAGAATCCCATCGCTGTGGGCGCGCGATAGTCGGACCGGCGGGAATAGCGCTCATTTAAAGTGACCCCATGTCTTAGAAGCTCTTAATTATCTTAGAAGCTTTTTTTTATTATTGGCTGACAGAACCTAAAACGATTAGCAATCTAGATTAACGAACCGGCAGAAAAACTCGTTGTCAGCACACGATTTTTTCTGCCGGCACTATTTCCTGAGTTATTTAAAGCTTGTCGGCAACCATTTCCCAACAGCACCGGTCAAATCTTTGCCCGCTACAGCCTTAGATAAGGCACGTCCATTTGCTGCAGTTGGTGAAGACAGGACCTTACCCGCTGCCGGCACTGAACCCTTTACCGCAGCCAAGACTTTCTTCGCCAATGCTATACGTTCTTTCTGAGCGGCAACGAACTTCGCATGCTTGCTTTTCTTGATCGCCTTTGTCGCGGCAACCAGAGAAGCTGCTTGACCAGCTACGAACATCGCAGACATTTGTGCTTTAGTCATCTTCTGATTCTCAGTGACTTTTGGCGGATAGAAGCGATGCCTAACTGAGCCCTGACTGTATTTCACAAGTTCAAAGCCGGCATTAAGCGGGTGACCAGAATCAAGCATTTTTGCTATGTCACCTCCGTTTGGAACGTTTCCAAGGCCATGGCAGCCGTTACAATTCATAGCTACGTCAAAGGTCTCAGAGGGCCAAATCATGCCAGCTGCTGTGGCATTTTTCTTACGGGCAGCCTTATGCGCCGCATCTTCAGTTTCACGGGTTTTACCCTTACCGTAATCGTTATGAATATTGATCCAATTTTTTGCAGCACCATGGCAACTTTCGCAACTCGGGCCAGATTTCGGCCGATCCTTTTTGTCCGTTGTGTAGTGACATGTTTTGCAAAGCGCTGTTTTTTTCATCCGCTTGCCACCAACAGCTTTCACGATTTTTTTGGCTTTTTTATTCTTGTGAACTTTGCGGTAGGACTTAAAATGCTTAGTGCCTTTCCAAACACCATGCTCAGCCTTATGACACTCCTTGCATTTTTTAGCGCCAACATTATTAGGCCCAGCCTGAGCACTATGAATATTGAAAGCACCTGCAACTATTAAGATCATTAATGCCAGCAGCCAGACACGCGACCCAACGACTTTTCCAATCTCTAAGAAAAAACGCATTAGCTCCACTCCATGTTCTTTCTGCTAACCGAAACCGCGAGTTACCAGAACCATCTATTACGTTGTAAAGATTGTCTAACCTCAATTATCTCAAAATACCATCCAAAAATTCAAAAGCACTCATAAATTAAAGGTTACTATCATTGAGGAAGTTATTACTATTTCGTCCGGCTAACTTTGTAATAGACGACAACGCATCCTAAATAGTATCAGGGTCGCAAATAGCCTTAGATTGGGTAACGCTCTGCAGAAACAAATTTAAACTTAAGGTCAGGTTATCCTAAATTTCTTTTTCGAACAAAGGACGGGTGGCAGAGTGGTTGAATGCGGCGGTCTTGAAAACCGTTGAGCCGAAAGGTTCCGGGGGTTCGAATCCCTCCCCGTCCGCCACTAAGTGTATAACATTAAATGATAAAACGGACTATCTGAACTTCGTTGTCAAACCTCCGCTATGGGAGGCGGAAGTACTTTAATCGACTATAGGAATGTACTCTGAAGGTGGATCATTTTTAATATCTTTTCCATCTTCGCCATCGATCACCAACCATTGGGAAATAGAACCTGCGGCTTCGGGCATGGCAGTCAGTATGCTGTCTGTTATGACCGATAGAGCTCCGGGGTTTGCTTGAAGAGCCGCTTGTCCAATCGCCTTGGCCTGGGATGGATTGGATCGTACTGATTTTTCAACGAGAATAGAGATCATATCGTTGGAAGTTGATTTTTCGACTGCTCCGGTGATGACTTCGATGGTTCCTTCCTTAACATTCATTTCATTAACACGCTGTCTTTCAGATGTATAATCTGAGATGAAAGCCATTGATTCCTGAGCTTCATTCTCAAACCGCTGCAAGATTTCTTCATGTTTCCGGCTAGACTGACCACCGATAAAAAACCCCTCTACCCCTCCCTTACTCAGTAATGGAATTACAGGGAGAGGCGGGGCGGATTTTTTTGGTAGAGCCGTCAGAGTGATCTTACTTTCCTGCTGGGCAATGGGTATAGCATTGGCCGTGGCGTCATCTTGACGCTGTTCATCACTTAATGGATCCTGATCACCTGTTATGGCCACTAATTCGCCTAGTCGGCTTTTTATATGCTTCAAGGCTTGAGCCGTTATGGTCGGCGGCATTTGGTCGGGGGTGATGGGTGGCGTGTCCTTGGACGGAATAGCGATTGCTTCTCCGTCCACAAGCCGCGAATTGCCTGCATCATTAATGAAAATCGCTTCCCCATTTGAGACATGAACAAATAATGGTATATCCGGGTGGACAATTCCAGAAACAGCCGATCCTCTTATCCCAATTGTTCCTTTGGGAGTATTTATCGTCATTTTCTGGCCATCAATGGCTAATCCAGAGACATACCTAAAAGCGCCATGGATCAAAGATACGGTTCGTCGCGATCGCCCCTCGAAAGGATTAAAAACCATCTCATTGAGGATCAACATTCCGTCGGCTCCAAGCTCCAAAGTAGAGCCGTCACGAAAACGGATCAGGACGGCGGATTTATCGGCTGTAATAATATTTTGGCCAAAAAAAACTTTATCGGCTTTGACAATCCTTCGCTCTGGCTTCCCGGCAAAAGAACCGCGAACATCCCTTACGATTTTCTTTGTATGTCCAATGTGGATAGGTTGGGAAGATTCGTTAGAGGCATGGCTTCCAATCGGCACGACACCGGCAAGGCCAAGAATCACAAGAAGCCCCAAGAATAGCCGAGGGACCCTCATGCTAGGAAGTTTTTCATCAAGCAGGCCTTGTTGTTTGAATGGTAAGTAGAAAAGCCTATCACACCTTGCTGCCAATGAATTTTCTATACTTGTTATTATAACCACCCATATTTATCGGAGCTAGAAATTACGGGTATAAACGTTTTGTGCATTAGGCAGTCACCTAAGAAAGAAATACAAAGGCTTTAGTGTGAAAGGCAACCTGGAACATAAAATTACGTGTCATTTCTGCTTTGAGGAATTTGAGGTTGATCTGGAATTTCATGATGATTTTATGGGTCATAATTCAGAGATTTATGACTGTGTAGTGTGTTGTAACCCAAACAAATTATCTTATGAAATTTATAATGGTGAAATCATCTCTATAACTGTCGGTGACGGTAACGAATAGTTACTCCGCCCACCTAATCTCCTCGTCCCCTTACGCATCTTCTCTGTCAGACTCTCCGTATGAAAAACTTGCCTGCCGCCATATGTCTATTTCTTACTATGCTTCTGGGAAGTGGAGGAGTTGGGTATGCGGATAACCTCTGGAATGGGTTAAAGGCAGGTAATCATTTTGTTTTAATTCGCCACGCTCTTGCGCCTGGGTATGGCGACCCTGACCACTTTCAAGTTAACGATTGTGCGACACAACGAAATTTGAACGCGGAGGGACGCTACCAATCAAAGAAAATTGGCGACCTCTTTAGGTCAAACGGAATTAGCAAAGCAGCAGTATATTCCAGTCAGTGGTGCAGATGCTTGGATACTGCACGGCTTTTAAACCTTGGAAAGGTATCAGAATTAACCTCTCTCAATTCATTTTTTGAGCATTTTGAGAGAGAGAAACATCAAACTATAGAGATTAAGCGTTGGATTAAGACTGTGCCATTGAGCATTCCGACAATTTTAGTCAGTCATCAAGTTAACATCGATGCCTTAACGGGATACTCTCCCTCATCAGGGGAAATCATTTTCGTCCGAAGATCAGTCGATGGCTCCCTATCCGTCATCGGAAGCATACCCACGCTGGATTGAAATTGGCATTTTCAGCTAAATATAGGCTCAGTGTCGCCTAACCTTCACAATCCCCTAGCTACATTTCAGCCTTCCAGCAAGACCCGCAAGGCGTTCCAAATTTTGTTCGTGATCGCCCGCAAAACGCAAAACAATGTGACGCGCGCCCTGGTCTACATAGCCTTGCAGCCACTCAATCGCATTTTCCAACGAACCACCGAAGCATGCCTGACGTTTTTTAAGGATATCCGGACGAGCGTCATAGTAGTTCACCAGATATGAGTCGATGCGCTCGTCGGCTTTTACTTCGTCATCGTCGATGGCAATCGTTAGATAAATTGCCTTCGTCACATCATCAGGATTTCGCCCCGCCTCTTTTGTTAGTTTATTTACCTCAGCCAAACGTTCACCAAACCCCAAAGCATCTGGACCCGTTGGGAACCAGCCATCGAAATTTTTTGCAACGCGCTTCAATGCGCCGGGCACTGCACCACCTCCCCAAATCGGCGGACCACCTTTACGATATGGAACGGGACCAACTACTCCTTGCTCAACTTTCCATCGTCCGTCCCAATCAACTGGCTCGCCAGTCCATAACGCTTGGCATAATCTAATGCCTTCAAGAAAACGACCTACTCGCTTATCCCAAGGCACACCGCAGGCCTCGAATTCAGCGTGAATGTTTGGAACGTCAGCAGCAATACCCATCCCAAGGATTATGCGTCCCTCGCTTATTTGATCGATTGTTGCCACTTGATGAGCCAGGACTACCGGATTTCTAAGTGCCGGCAATAAAACTGCCGTACCGATTTCCGGTGTCTTAGTACGCGCGGCCACAGCGGACATTAGGGTCAATGGATCGTGCCGCGGTCTGGCTAAAATGGAATCACCAATCCATAAAGAATCATAGCCAAGCCCTTCGGCCTTCTCGGCAAGGTCTAACAGCGGCGCCGCTTCTGGCCGACCTTCCATAATCTGTTCCCGTGTCGGTAGTAGGTAGCCAATCTTGAGCGCCATTTATTTTCTCCTATGAATTATAAGGCACGACCATCTTTAGCGCTTTTTTCTTCACATACAAAGATAGGTGGATACTAGAAACCGCTCGCAAATAAGGATATGGCTTTCCGCAGGATTAAAAAGAGATTGAAGCAATTGGGGTATCAAACATGAGTAATCAAGAAAAAATCGTTTTCCTCTATCGTGCCGGCCATACACCCGAAGAGGTGTTAGAAAAAGCACACGCTGATGTTCCAGACGGTTTCAAACTTATTTTTACGGAAGAACAAGACAGCGATGAGACGCGGCGAGGACATGTTGCCGAGGCCGACTATCTCATTTGCTATGGGCGGGGTTTCGATGACTTTGACGTCGCAGAGAAAGCGAAAATTTTCCAAGTTCTCAGCGCTGGGTTCGACAGGCTTGATATTGATGCATTCACAAAAGCGGGGATCCCTATTGCTAATAATGGTGGAGCAAATGCGCCGACAGTGGCCGAACACGCTATTATGCTCATGCTATCTGTTTATAAAAAACTCCCGGCTCACCATAACGGGCTACATAATGGCGAGTGGCTAGGCCATCGTCATGTTTTAGAAATGCGGGAACTGCGCGGCAAACAAGTTGGCATAGTAGGCTTCGGGAATATAGGACAGGAAGTTGCGCGCATCGCGAATGGCTTTCTGACCAATGTCGCATTTTTTGATCCTATCGAAGTTGCCCAGTCTGTGAAGGATGAATTCAAGGCAACACAAATGTCATTTGACGATCTGTTGAAGAACTCCGACATAATTTCCGTTCATACACCCCTCAACGAGGGAACGCGTGGCATGATGAACAAAGCTGCATTCGCAAAGATGAAACCTACTTCTATTTTCATTGCTACGGCACGGGGCCCGGTCACCGTCGAAGCCGATTTAATCAATGCCCTAGACCAAGGTGTCATAGCGGGCGCGGGTATTGATGTCTTTGAAGAGGAACCAACGTCAAATGACAATGCGTTGTTCGGACGGGACAACGTAGTTGTTACGCCGCATATGGCTGGTACAACTATCGACACATGGACGAGACGCCTCGATTTTGCTTTTTCGAATATCCAGCGTGTCGCTAACGGCGAGGCCCCGTTAGCACAAATCAACAAGTGATCTGATTTACCACGGAGTGAGGAAAAGTAGGATAAGCCCAACACAGTTTCCCCAAAAATCACTTAATGGAGTGCATAAATCCAAAAATTTAGATGCTCCTACGCACCCAAATTAGCAAAATAATTTTGATAAAATTCTGATTAGATAGACCAGCCAGATAGATCCGTTAGTACCAATTCTTTCAGCACTGAGATCCCTGGCTCCGATGCGTTCAAACAAGAAACTCGGGAAAAATTCTTTCCGCCCGCTTCCATAAAATGAGCACAACTTTCATTTTCTATTTCATCCATTGTCTCCAGACAATCTGCAGAAAATCCGGGCGTTAATACGACAACCTGCTTACGTCCTTTCGCAGCTAAATCAGACAGAACGTCATCTGTATAAGGCTCAAGCCAAGCCGCGGGTCCAAAACGGGATTGAAATGTCATTTGTAATTTATCATCATCAAATGCCATTGCCTCTCGAAGTAGCCGTGTGGTCTTCGCACAATGGCAGTAGTAAGGGTCTCCCGCTTCGAAATATTTCTTAGGTAAACCATGGAATGACGCCAAAATAGTATCCGGCTCCCACCCCAATGTGGACAGGTGTTCTTCAAGTGAACACTTCAACGCAGCAATATAAGACGGGTGGTCATGATAGGGCGCCATTGTTCTGATTGCGGGTTGCCAGCGCATGGCGCGCAATGCGTCAAAAGCTTTGTCATATGCAGTTGCCGTGGTCGTGGCGCTGTATTGCGGATAGAGAGCTGCCAATAAAATCTTCTGACAACCTTCTTTCTGTAACGTTTCCAATTTTTGCGCAATCGACGGCTGGCCATAACGCATCGCCCAATCAACGACTAACCGCTTATCATCAAGAGCCGCGCGCAGTTCATCGGACTGATCGCGAGTAATCCTCCGCAAGGGTGATTCGTTGGTCTCCTTATCCCAAACTCGCTGATAAGCACGACCACTGCGCCCTGGACGAATAGTTAGAATGATACCTTGCAGGATCATCTGCCATAGGAAAGGGGTCATTTCGATAACCCGGCGATCGCTGAGAAATTCACTAAGGTACCGGCGCACGGACCAATAATCCGTACCCTCAGGCGTACCGAGATTAATAAGCAGCACGCCGATTTTCTCGTCGGGCAAGCTAGGGTGAGAAACAGTCATGACGCTTTCATACCTCGGTCGGGAAGACAAAGCCATATGAACCATCATATAGCGGCGCTTTTCCGACAGCTATCTCGATATTTTCTGAGACTGTGCTAGACTCTAGGCCACGTGAACGCACTATGAATTAAAATTTCATTTCCACCGTTTCAGGAGATTGACCATGGCCGAAGTCGCTAAAAGTCAGCCGGTTAAAGTCCGCGAGTATAATCGCTTTAAAATTACCCCCATCGCCGGCGCGCTGGGAGCTGAAATTCATGGCATAGACGTTAATAACCTAGATGATGAAACGTTCGATGACATTCACTCAGCATGGTTACAATACCAAGTGCTCGCTATCCGTGATCAGGATGTCACACCGGATCAACAAAAAGAATTTGGGCGCCGCTTCGGCGACCTCCAGCCGCATGCATTCAATGCACCTATCGATGGCCATCCAGAGATAACCGAGATTTTTAAAGATAAACACGAAACCGCGAACAATGGTGGCCGTTGGCACACAGATCAGCACTACCGGACTGAGCCTGCCAAAATGACAATGCTCTTCGCCCATGAGATGCCACCGCATGGCGGCGATACATGTTTCGCTAACACATATCTAGGATACGAATCCCTGTCAGATGGTATGAAAGAAATGTTAGGCGGGCTAAAGGGCGTCAATAACGGAGATAGCAAAAAACATCCATCGGGCCTGACAAGGATGCAACGCCAGAATGCTGGCATTTCGACAATGGAGCAGAAAGACCCCGGGGACGAGGTAACTATTTCCGAACATCCCATTATTCGCACGCACCCAGAGACCGGGCGCAAGGCGCTATATGTCGGATCACACACCGAACGCATTGCCGGGTGGACCGATGCCGAAAGCGAGCCACTACTCACTTATCTCAAAACACATAACGGCCAATTGCACCACACATGCCGCCTTCAATGGGAGGTTGGTACCATCACCATGTGGGACAATCGTTGCTGCCTACATCTAGCGTTAAACGATTATCACGGATATCGACGCCGGGTACACAAACTACTAATAAAGGGCGATAAGCCTTTCTGAGGAAATAAAAGTAGGCCCAAGTTAAGCTGAAAGAGAAAATTTTGCTGTCACCACATGCGCCGCCTTGTCCTGACTTTACAATTGTGCCGACATCCGGCGGCCTTGGTGCCGATATATACGGCATTGATGTCACCAAGCCTCTCTCGCAAGTAAAATTTAAAAATTTAAAACGCGCGCTTTTGGACTATCAAGTATTGTTCATTCGTGATCAATCGCTTGAGCCAGATACTTTTCTCAAATTCGGCAAACGTTGGGGTGGCATCCACTTCTATCCCTATATGAAAGGCCTCGAAGGCTATCCAGAAATCTTTGAAGTCATCAAAAATCCTGGTGAAGATAGAACATTTGGAAATCGCTGGCATTCCGATCAAATGTATTCCGAAAAGCCCTGCAAATTCACTATTCTCTATGCAAGAGAATTACCGAGGATCGGGGGCGATACGTTATTTACAAATCTCTACGCGGCTTATGAAGCCCTATCACCTGGCATGAAAAAATTGGCCGGGCGACTTCGAACCTACAACAACGGCGATAATACCAAGCGGTATGGAGGAAAGTCCCGTGATAACTGGTACGCAGAGAAAGGCATGGGTGGGAAGCTACACCGCCCAAAAGCCAGAACCGATGTGGTCGGCATACATCCTCTCATCCGCACACACCCAGATACCAGACGTAAAGCGCTCTATATAGGGGATCAAACCGAGCGATTTGATGGGATGAGCGAAACAGAGAGCCAGCCACTGTACGATTTTTTCATGAAACATGTGAGCAAGGATACTTTTACCTGCCGCCTTAAGTGGCAGCCAGGCACACTGGCCATTTGGGATAATCGCTGCGTATCTCACTATGCCATCTCCGACTACCCCAAGGAACGCCGTGTTATGCACCGCATAACAATCAAGGACGCTGTAAAGCCGTATTAATTTCTAAGGCTGAAAGCCAAGCGCACCTTCATACTTCTTAACAACCTCTTCCGACGGCAAGAATTCTTCCTCAAGCGATTTAATTTCAGGAAACCCAACGAAAGCATGAAGGTCGCCTGTTGGATGTTCACGTCCCTCTTCAAGAAATTCGGTAACATAGTCCACGTCGCGATCGCGGAAGGCATGCATATAATCCCACATCGCGCGTGCCGTCATTCGCAAGGCACCAGTGGCATTACTAACCATTTTAACGCCATAGGCTTCTAGCGTTTCCTTCGAAACCATTGGCGACACACCGGTACGGTTATAGTGAATAGGCGCGGGAACCTCATCGCACACTCGGGCGATTTCTTCTTCAGAAACCAAACCCTCGGGAAAGATCATATCAGCACCCGCGTCTACGTATGCTTTGGACCTATCGATTACATCTTCAATGGTGCCCCCCGCAACACCGCGGGCGTCGGTGCGCGCCAGAATTAGAAAATCTGGATCGGTTTCATCACGCACCTTGGCTGCAGCGCGATATTTGCCCACTGCTTCTTTAACTGGAATAACTTCTTTACCTGCCACATGCCCACATCTCTTCGGCGCAACTTGATCTTCCAAATGGATAGCAGCGGCTCCTGCCTTAATAAAATCCTCCGTCGTGCGCATGACATTAATTGCATTTCCGAACCCAGTATCCACATCCACAAGAACGGGTATTGATATCGCGTTTGTGACATAACGTGTTACCATTTCCAGTTCGTTCGCCGTAATAAAACCCACGTCTGGCTTTCCAAGAAGACTAACCGAGACCGCATATCCCGAAATTCCACAACACGGGAATCCCGCTTCCTGAATAATCATCGCACTTAACGGGTTATAGGCACCGGGCTTGACCAAAATGCCGGGCTCGGAAATAAGGTCACGCAATTTCTTTGTCATATTTTCCCGCATTGATTTACCCCTATGGTCATATCCGAATAAATAAGTTGATATCCGTAAACCGAGCGTTAATCCAAACGCTATTATTAAATCACACACCATAGCGGAAAATTAGTATCCATAACGCCTGTTTTATCTCGGAGTGTGTAATATAGTTTAAGCGTTATAAGCGCGCAGTATGCGGCATTCGTTTTCGTCACCAATCAAATTTAATCTTGGAGTACTGAGAGTTGCCTAATAATTCCCCTAGTCGTTTTACCGATAAGTTTGATGAAGAATTCGATGTTGTAGTCGTAGGCTATGGATTTGCCGGTGGTGCCGCCGCTATCGCCGCGGCAGATGCTGGTTGCTCAGTTCTTTTGGCAGAAAAAATGCTCGATCCTGGTGGTATATCAATCACGGCAGGTGGCGGCATAAGACTGGCGAAAGACGCAGACAAAGCATTTGAATATTTAAACGCCTCTGGAGACGGGCGAACAGATCCCGACATTCTTCGTGTTTTCTGCGACGAACTCATGAACCTGGAAGAGTATATTCGAAATTTAGCCACTGTTAACAACGCCGTATGCGAAAAGCGAGACCATCCAGGCAATTATCCTTTCCCAGGTTTCGAGACTTTTCAAGCAATTGAGATTTCCGGTGTTCCCGGCTTCGACCCTCTCGTCGGATACCCCCATGTAAGGGGTCGAAATCGTGGACCACTCCTATTCAAGGTCGTTGAAGATAATGTGGCAAAACGCAATATAGAAGTACGTTGCGGGACACCCGCCCGCCGCCTTATTTCCGGCAACCAAGGCGAGGTGCGAGGTGTAACTCTAGAGGTCGACGGAAAGTTAACCTCGGTTAAAGCCCGAAAGGGTGTCATCCTCGCGTGTGGCGGTTTCGAAGCCAACGAAGAAATGCAGCAACAATTTTGGCAACTACAACCGGTCTTACCTGCCGCAAGCAGAGGCAATACCGGCGACGGCATTACGATGGCTCAGGAACTGGGCGCGGATCTATGGCATATGTGGCAGTACCACGGATCTTACGGCCTGAAGCACCCAGATCCCGAATATTTTAATGCAATCCGCATGAAGCGTTTGCCGGATTGGCGGCCAGCAGGTGAGAAAGATGGCAAACCGATCCCGGCAGGCCACGATAAAACGGTTCCTATGTCTTGGATATGTCTTGATCAGGACGGCAAGAGGTTCATGAATGAAAACCCGCCTTATGCGCAAGATACCGGACACCGTCACTTGGAATTTTTTGATTTTACGCGCATGAAGTTTCCCCGTATTCCCGCTTACGTTGTTGTCGATGAAGACGGGCGCCAAATGTATCCGATAGCACAGACTGTCTTTAATGACCGCGAGGCGGCCTACTACGCTTGGAGCGATGACAATCTAAAAGAGGTCCAATCAGGCATACTCAAACAAGCAAACTCTGTGGGAGAACTAGCCGAAATTATCGGCGTCGAGGAAGCAGTGATCCAGAATACATTGGACAAGTGGAACGAAGCCGTTGAAAGCGGAGTTGACGAGGATTTCCGTCGGCCTCAGGAAACTATGACCAAGGTCCAAAAACCGCCCTTTTTAGTTGGAGAAATATGGCCTGTAGTTTCCAATACCCAGGGTGGCCCCAAACACGATACCAAGCAAAGGATCATCAACCCCTTCAACGAGCCTATACCGCGCCTTTACGAAGCTGGTGAGCTAGGCAGTATTTGGGGATTTCTCTATCTAGGTGGTGGCAATTTATCGGAATGTTTCATTACCGGGAAAATTGCAGGCAACGACGTAGCTACACTAGAAAACTGGGATTGAGCACCGAAAGTTAACTCTCCGAGGCCGCTAAATACCCGGGGTTAGAAATGGCGATACGCTTACGCGAGTTGGCTAGTAGAGCGTTGTAGGCATTTTCATCATCGTCGAAATGACCTTTCCTAATATCACCAGCAAAACGATTGCAAAGTTCAGATAACGTAGCTGTTTTCATCTCCGGATAGAACGCGCGTAACGATCCTCCCACCTCCTCTTCCATATCCCGCACTACCTCCAACTCTCGTGCGGCAATCGCCATTGCGTTTGCAATCATCAAACCATTGAGCTTCTGCTCTGCCGGCAAATGGGCTAGCAGTTCTTCACGCATTAATGAACGCGCTGTTTTCAACAAATCGGCCGCAGCCGGCTTATCTCGTTCCATGCTGATCCCCCGGTTTAGTCATTCGAATTAACTCCCACTCCAACTCTGCACACACTCTTCCGGTCAGCGCTAAGTGCAAGGAACGCTCCTCACCAGAGGAATGTCGGACACCTTGCTGGACCGCAATTACCGCCCAACGCATATGGGCATATACTTCCCAAAAATAGATTTGCTTAGGATCAATCTGCCGTCCACTCATTTCCTGGTAACCATCATAAAATGCTGAGCGATCCCCAATGCCGCCGGCCTCTTTTTCAAAATTACCAAACCGCCAACACCGAGCGCAAAACCACGCCAAATCCTCGTGGTAGTCGCTCCACTCGGCAAACTCCCAGTCGAGAATACCGGTCAAAATTCCGCTATCCATCATCAAATTACCAATACGAAAATCGTGATGTGTCAGAACAAGGTCGACCTCGCTAGGCGCATTTTTCTCTAACCACCGAAGCCCCCACTCAATAGCCGGGTAATCGCCAGGTAACTCATCTAAATATTTACGAAACCGCACGACACCAGCAATGGCTGGCGTCGGCTCAGGCAGGTTTAGAAAATCAAAACTTTGGTTTTCCGGCGTAATACTATGGATTTTAGCAAGCTGCGCCCCGAGATGCGCAACTAGGCCGTCACCGTTATCGATAACCGCTTGATCCTTCACAAGGCGGTGCCCTTCTGCAGACCCGCTCACCCGTCGCATCACATAAAAGGGGCGTTCATAGACATTGGCATCTGCACATACCCACAGCGCCTCAGGAACACAGACCCCTTTAGCGTAAGCACATTGTAGTAATTGGAATTCCTCGGCTCGGGCATGGCTTATATCAACACCTGACGGTGCGTCCGTTCGGAGAACCAATGCTTGGTTTCCCTCAAAGCTACCCCCTTCGAAGACGACATCAAGTGCGTGGTTCTCTTGGATGGCACCACCACTCAGCTTATCAAAGCGTTGTATGGAAGCCGATTTTGCCCCTGCCTGTTCGGCAAGAAATGCTGCGAGCGGCTCAAATGAGCCGAGATCGCCGCTCTCTACCCCCATCGCCAAAAATCCGGACCGTCCGCATACAGGTTTTTGGCCAAAACCATCTTATGAACTTCCGAAGCACCATCGACTAATCGCGCCTGTCGGGCATACCGGTATATCCATTCTAAAATAGTATCTTTGGAATAGCCTCGTGCACCATTCAATTGAATGGCGGTATCAACAGCTTTTTGAAGCGTGTCAGCTACTTGTATTTTTGCCATTGAAACTTCTTTTCGCGCGAAGTCGCCTTGATCCAACTTCCACGCTGCATGCATCACCAGTAAACGGCCTATTTGGATATCCATCGCCGCTTCACCCAAAAGCCATTGTACACTCTCGCGATCCGCTAACTTTACACCGAACCCTTCTCGTTCGCTTACATAAGCAGTCGCAATTTCCATAGCTCTTTTAGCCAGACCTAACCAGCGCATACAGTGAGTAAGTCGCGCCGGTCCGAGACGAATTTGTGTGAGCTTCAAGCCATCGCCCACTTCCATCAGCCGGTCTTCATCAGGAATTTCCATTCCTTCAAAAAACAACTCACAATGCCCGCCATGTTCTTCTGGCCCCATAATCGGAATACGTCGCTCTATTCGCCATCCAGGCGCGTCACGATGGAAAAGAAAAGCCGAAAGCCCCTTCCGCGTATCGTCCGATGTACGAGCAATCAATATAAAATGCTCTGCCACACCAGCGCCGGTGATGAACCACTTGTGACCATTGACGATCCACATATCACCCTTACGCACAGCCTTAGTGCGCATCATCGTCGGGTCTGAGCCGGACCCGGGGTGCGGCTCTGTCATTATGAAGGATGATCGGATTGATCCGTCGGCAATAGGTGTCAGCCATTTCTTTTGCTGATCAGGACGAGCCACTTGCGACAAGACCCGCATATTACCGTCATCAGGCGCTGAGGCGTTGAAGCAAACAGGCCCAAAAATAGACCTATTCATTTCTTCGTAACAAGCCGCGATCTCAACCATCGAAAAGCCACGACCACCCCAC
>MDTE01199238.1_pt1 | contig 26619 bp, 24 predicted proteins | sample 811231 | NCBI WGS metagenome assembly MDTE01 (sample SAMN05326651, study PRJNA326480) | marine metagenome | isolation source: seawater | place: Indian Ocean: Red Sea | collected 2010
CAATATCTATAATTATGACAATTTTTATGACAATAGTATTTACTTCAATATCAATATGGCTTTTCAAAATAGGATTTAGAATAAAAAATTAAATTTTGCGCTTAATTGTAATTCTATTAATAATCTCATTTGCTTTTACTCAAGAAAAAGATTTTCCAACCTGGACAGGTTATGGCCAAATTGGCATAGGTGAATTAAGTAATACAGGTGCTTTTAGTTTTTTTAGAATTAAAAGAGTACATAAAAACACATTTAATGACATTCGATTTCTATCGATAATTCAACCCAAAACCAGTTTTATTACCGCACGATATAAATCAAGTAATAAGATTGATATTTTCCCATCCATTTATAGATTTACGGTAACCTCTTTGAGAAGAAATTCACTTTCAGGTTTAAATATTAGATACCATTATAATCAAGGTTTTGGTGCATTTATTTTTGATAAACCAAAAAATCATTTAACTTCTGAAATAGCTTTATCATATGACATGTCAGATTATTTAAATGATACTAGAAAAACTTCTTATTTGAAATATGGTTTTTTTTGGGATATAAATTTTTCAAAAATCACTATGAACCTAGATTTCGAATATTTTAATCAAATAAGTGATTTACAACCTAATGAAGTAATATCTGATAGATATGAAATTTCGAGTAAAATCAATTATCAAATGAATCAATTTCTGATTATTACTTTTGGAATTGAATATGAAAAATATATTAAAAAAGAATTTATTATTAACAGAAATGAAAAATATAATTCTATCTATTTAAGCATAGGGTTTAAAGAAATTCTAAGTTGGAAATTATAAAAAATTAAGACTGTTTTAGTTCAGAAACTAATTTGGAAATTGTTTCTTTAGCATCTCCAAAAAGCATAATCGAATTTTCATTAAAAAAGAGTTCGTTTTCAATTCCTGCAAATCCAGGATTCATACTTCTCTTTAAAATAAATACAGTTTGAGCTTTATCTACATCTAAAATTGGCATACCATATAAAGGGCTTGATTGATCATTTCTGGCTGCAGGATTTACTACATCATTAGCTCCTATAACAATGGCTATGTCAGCTTGTTCAAATTCAGGATTAATATCATCTAAATCATATAACTTATCATAGGAAACATTTGCCTCAGCAAGTAAAACATTCATATGTCCTGGCATTCTTCCTGCTACAGGATGAATTGCGTATTTAACATTTGCTCCTTTTGATTCTAAAACTTTTTCAAGTTCAGAAACTATTTGTTGAGCTTGTGCAACTGCCATTCCATATCCAGGGACTACAATGATATTTTTTGCGTTTTCAAATATAACAACTGTATCTTCAGGGTCATATGATTTTGCAATTTTATTTTGCCCACTTTTTCCTTTCGATTTATCACTTGAATCATCGGTACCTAAACCTGTAAATAAAACATTCCATATGGTTCTATTCATACCTTTGCACATAATATTTGTTAATATAATTCCACTTGCGCCTACAAGAGAGCCACTAATGATTAAAGAATTATTTAATAAAACAAAGCCAGTAGTAGCAGCAGCTAATCCAGAAAAAGAGTTAAGTAAAGAAATTACTACCGGCATATCAGCGCCACCGATTGGAATAACTCCCAAATAACCTAATAATAATGAAATACAAATAGAAACTATTACTACAGATGAAAATTCAAAATTACCTAAAATTGCTAAAATTCCACCAATAACAATTATCAAAAAAAGTAACGCATTGATAAAATTTTGACCTTTAAATTTTATTGCAGATCCTCTAATTATACCCTGTAGTTTTCCAAATGCAACAATACTTCCAGTAAGAGTTAATCCACCAATAAAAATTGAAAGAAGAATTGCAAAGAAAGTAAATTCTTGAATATTATTTTGAATTCTATAAAATTCAGCTGAAGCAACTAAAAGAGAAGCTCCACCTCCAAATCCATTAAAAAGAGCTACCAATTGAGGCATAGAAGTCATCTCTACTTTTCTTGCTGCAATGACACCTATTAACCCTCCAATAATTATACCTGATAATATTAACTCATAACTCAAAATTTGATTATTCAATAAAGTTGCTATAATTGCAATAAACATTCCTATTCCAGCTAAAGAATTTCCTCTAGGAGCTGTTTTAGGATGAGATAAAAGTTTTAAACCTAAAATAAAAAAAACACCAGATAACAAGTAAAGAATCGGAATAATTAATGATTGTATCATAAGTCTATTTTTTGAACATTCTCAACATACGATTTGTTACCAAAAAACCGCCAACAACATTAATTGTCGCAAAAATAATTGCAATAAAACCTAAGATCACAGTTAAATCTATGTCTCCAAAAAAACTTTCAATTGTAATTTTCTTAGAACCTGATGCAATAATTGCTCCTACAATTGTTATTCCGGATATTGCATTTGAACCTGACATCAATGGAGTATGAAGAGTTGGAGGAACTTTTGTTATGACTTCAAAACCAACGAAAATTGCTAAAATAAAAATATATAATTGAAACAAAATATCCGATGACATTATTATTTCTCCTTCTCAATCATTTTTTTTACATATTGATTTATAATTTTACCTTTATGTGTTAAAAGTGTTGATGAAATTATTTCATCGTCTAAATCTAGTTTTATTTCGCCATCTTTAATTATCTCAAATAATAAAGCTGATATATTTCTACTTAACATTTCACTCGCATGATATGACAAAGTACTTGGTAAATCAGTAAATCCATGAATTATAACACCATTTTTAACCACAGTTTTATTAAGCTCAGTATATGAACAATTACCTCCATTTTCAGCTGCAAGATCAACAATAACACTTCCTGATCTCATAGATTCAACCATTGGGCCCGTAATAAGCAAAGGGGATTTTTTTCCAAAAATTTGCGCTGTTGTTATAACAACATCTGAGTCTGTTAAATATTTGGCGATAATTTCTTGCTCATGTTTATAAAAATCATCTGACATTTCCTCTGCATAACCACCTGTGGTCTCAGCATCATCTGTAGTCTCTAATTCAATAAATTCAGCTCCTAAACTTTCAACCTGTTCTTTAACTATTGGCCTTGTATCAAATGCTTTTACCTGAGCACCTAACCTTTTTGCAGTAGCAATAGCTTGCAAGCCAGCTACACCAGCACCAATAATTAATATTTTTGATGGTGAGATAGTTCCAGCTGCAGTCATCATCAAAGGGAAAAATTTATTTAATGAATTTGCTCCTAATAAAACTGCCTTATAACCAGCAGCTGAACTCATAGCACTTAAAGCATCCATTCTTTGTGCTCTTGATATTCTTGGAATTAATTCCATTGAAAAAGATGTAAAATTTTTTGATGCTAATAAATCAATTTTTTTAATATTATTGAAAGGATTGAAAAAACCAACTAATATGGATTTTTTTAATTTATCTAATTCTTTTGAATCAAGAATATCTAACCTTACCCCTAAAATTAAATTAGATCCTAAAACTTCATCACGATTTGAAGTTATTTTTGCTCCGGCATCTATATAATCTTGAGGTTTAAATCCAGCTTCTAATCCAGTACCTTGCTCAACTAGAACAGAAACTCCTAATTTAGTTAGTTTTTTTATGCTTTCTGGAACTAAAGCTGCTCGCTTTTCATTTTGAGCAAATTCTTTTAAAACTGATAACTTTACCATAATAATTTTAAATTAAACCATTGAATCCATGTATTATAAAGATAAAAAATATCACAAAATATTTTTATTTCACACTTATATTTTAATCAATTAAAGATTTTAATACTGCATAATTTTGCCAAAACCTAACCGATTGTGCCCAATCATTTGAAGAATATTTCCCTTTTGTTCCACCTTTTAAATTAAGTTGATTTCTCATCATTGTAACTGGTCCCATAGGAATTTCACTTATTCCTTTTGGAACCGATAAAATAGAAATTAATTCCCAATCACACTTTGTAGAATTTTCTTTATTCTCTTTTAATACTTCATTACTATATAATACCAAATGAACTTTACCTGTTTTAAGTAGTTTTCCATTCAACGCGCAAATTTGAATATAAGGTTCCTCTCCTGGACTCCTATGAATGAAGTTTGCAAAAAGTTTTGTATTACTATTAATTTTAACAAAAGGACAAACAAAATGTTTTATAAGTTCATTACTGACACTAATAATTATAACGCCCTCTCTATATCCATCTTTATATTTACCAAGAGATAATTGTTTTTCAGCATGATCCGCAATTTGTTCAAAACTTAACTTATCAGAATAAGTTTTACCGGATCCTTTGATTTGTCTTCTAACAAATTGATTTATCCCGACTTTTTTCATTTTTTACTCTCTGAATTAATTTTATTAAAAACATGTATTAACCAAAACCATGCAATTAAAGCCGAAATAATCACTGAAATAACTTGAGATATCCAAACCCATTCGATCGATTTTTTTAGAAAAAATACAAAGAAAACAGAAAATGCTAAGCTAATAACCAAAACTCTTAACAATGTCAAAACTAACATTGGAACACCTTTTCCTAAACCTTGCATTGCTCTACCACTTATCATACTTATTGCAATAAATGGATATCCAAAAACAAAGTACCTCAAATATTGAGATGATATATTTTGAATATTTGTATTATCGCTAAAAATCGAAACAATATTATCAGAAAAAATAAAAAATATAAATCCAATTAAGATTGCTATTAATATAGTAGATCTGATTGCATAAAACGTAATTTCTTTTGCTAATTTAAATTTTTTAGCACCGTAAAACATTCCAACCAATGTAACAACACTTGTTGATATTGAAATTGCAGGAATCAAAAAAAAATGGTCTAATCTAATTCCTATTTGAAAAGCTGCAACTGCTTCACTTGAAAATTCAACTAAAATTCTATTAAATGAAGCACCACCAAGTGACATTATTATCATTGAAAAAGAAGCTGGTAATCCTATTTTAATTATTTTAAAAAGTATCTTTGATGAAAACTGATAAACACTTAGTGAAATCTTAATCATACTATATTTTTTAATAAATATTAAATATCCAAAAATTAATGAAACAATAATTTGACTTACAACTGTTGCCAATGCTGCTCCTTGAACACCCATCTTAAATGAAAAAATAAAAATTGGGTCTAAAATAATATTTAATACTGTTCCAAATCCTCCTACAATCATAGGAGTTTTCATATCACCCTCACCACTAAATATTGATCTAAAAAAAATAGACATAACTATAAAAACATATGCGCTTACTATAATCTTTAAATAATCCCATGCTAATGGTAAAACATCTAAAGGAGTCCCCAAAAACCGTAGAATTTCTTTTCCAAAAATCAATCCAAGAAATGTTAAAAAAAAACCAATGATTAAACCCATATAAATTGATTGTTGAGCACTATTGTTGGCTTTTTCTAAATCTTGTGCACCAATATATTGTGCAATAACGGTAGTTACACCTGATCCCAATCCGAAAACTAATCCCATTCCAAAAAATAAAACGGGTAAATTAAATGCTAATGCCTTTAAAGAATTTGAACCTACCATACCAATAAATATCATATCAACCAAAGAATATATTGTTTGGATCATCATTCCAAACATCAATGGTATAGCTAAAAGCCATAATGATTCATTTGGTTTTTTTACAAAATCATCTAATTTTAATTTCTTATTTTTTAAAAATTTCAATTTAATTTTGATGAAATTCCGATTCCAATTAAAATTCCAGCAATTCCATTATTCAATAACGACATATCTATTGAATGCCTTCCTGTATTATATGAAAAACCTGAAGAAAAACCTGAAAAAATATCACGCCACAATAAATCCGTATTAAAATTATTTTTTTCCGAAGATGTACCAAATTGTAATTGAAAATTTTTATTAATTACAAACTCTCCTCCGATTTTAAAAATAGTTCTTGATTTCCACCATATAATATCAGAATAAATTGTTAATGGTAGATATTCTAATTTTTTAGAGATTCCAAGTCCTGCAGAAGATGGAATCATTTCTTCATATGTAGTAAAATGATCAAATATTAAACCAATATTTCTAATCACTCCACCCAATGAAAAATTTTCAGTTGGAAAATTAATATTTCCTCCAATTGTTATAAGTCCTAAAATTGAATTTAAATCATCAATTCTACTTTGAAATAAACTCAATGAAAATCCCAATGCTGAATTTTCTGTTAATGAGTTTGCAATAGACATTCCAAATAAATTATCTCTAGCTGAAAATTGACCAAAATGAATCCCATCATTGTCATATCTTTCAAAATTTCCAAAATTTATTCCTTTATAATTTCCTGAAAGGTATAAATTTTTAAATTTTGTAGTATATTTAAAATAGTGTGAATTAATATTAGCTGGATATTGAATAAAAGATAATTTTAATTTTTTATCATTATTAGCTAACAATGAAGGATTTTGAAATTCAGATTCATCTGAATTAATATTTGAAATGCCAACACCTGAAATACCAAGTGATTTGGAATCATATATGAGCTCAATTGATTGAAAAGCGGATTGTGAAAATAAAATTTTTGAAATGAATATATATATTACAAAATTCTTCATGTTAGGTTTTCATAAAAGATTATTAGGATCAACATCAATAGAAATTTTTAATTTTTTTTTATTATAAAAATTGATTTTATCAAATAATTTTTTTCTAATTAAATTATGTAATAATTTCCCATTAACATCATTTTTTTTTGATGACTTTAAAATTATTTGATATCTTTTTTTACCTCGTAATGTAAAAATTGGACAAGGATTGGGACCAATAACTTCTAACCATTTTAAATTTTTTGGTATCTCATCTAAAATTTTATTACCAATATCAATTAATGTTTTTTCAAATTTCCCTGAAAACTCTATTTTAGTTATTCTACTATAAGGAGGATACATTAATTCTTTTCTTTCATTCAGACATATCTGGTAGTATTTATCTAAATTTAATTTACTTGCAGAAAATATTGATATATCTGTTGGATTGTATGTCTGAATTATAACTTTACCAGGCTTTTCTCTTCTACCAGATCTTCCAGCAACTTGATACAAAAGTTGAAAAGTCTTTTCTCCTGATCTAAAATCTGGAATAAATAAGTTCATATCAGCATTTATAACTCCAACCAATGTTACATTTGGGAAATCTAAACCCTTAGCAATCATTTGAGTGCCTAAAAGAATAGTAAATTTATTTTGTAAAAAATCATCTAAAATTTTAGAATGATCTCCAGGTTTTCTTGTGGAATCAAAATCCATTCTTTTAATTGGAGTATTTGGAAAAAGTTTAATCAAACCTTCTTCTATTTTTTGAGTTCCTAATCCAAAGAATGTCAAATTGCTATTACATTTTCTGCAATTATTATATGTTTTTTGTTTAAAACTACAATAATGACAAATTAATAGATTTTTTTCTTTATGATATGTAAGAGCAACTTGACATTGATGACACATTACTACTTCTTGGCATTGATTGCAGTTTAAAATTGAAAAACCTCTTCTATTTTGAAGTAAAATGACTTGTTCTTTTTTATCAATTTTTTCAGCAATTGAATCAATTAATTGTTGTGAAAAAACTGGATTACGCTTTTCATTATTTTCTCTTTCTAAATTCATATCAACTAAACTAACAATTGGATTCTTTGATTGACCGTATCTTTTATTAATCTCAAGTAAAGATAATTTCTTTTTTTGATGATTATAAAATGACTCCATGCTAGGAGTAGCTCCAGCGAGTAGTGCAATTCCATTATTATATTTTGATCTCACTAATGCTAAATCTCTTGCATTGTATTTTGGAGATGAGTTTTCTTGTTTGAAACTACTATCATGTTCCTCATCAACAATTATCAAACCCAAGTTTGGCAATGGTGCAAAGATTGCGCTTCTTGTTCCAACTACAATAGAAATTTTTCCTTTTCTAATTTGATTCCAAACCCAAACTCTTTCATTAGATTTCATTTTACTATGCCAAATTGCTACCTTTTTACCAAAAACTAAACTAAACCTATCAGCAATTTGTGGTGTTAGGGATATTTCAGGTAATAAAATTATTGTGCTTTTACCATTTTCAATCAAATAATTAGTCAAATTTATATATACTTCAGTCTTTCCTGAACCAGTAACTCCTTTTAATAAGAAACCTTTGTATTTATTCTTTTTTATCGAACGTTTAATTACGTTTACAACATTTTGTTGTTCTTCATTCAAAATAATTCTTTTTTTTCTTCTAAGTTTTTTAAGTTTAAAAAAATTGGGTTCTAAATATTTTGTTCTTACTTCAACCAAATCTTTTTTTTCTAATTTTTTACATATTGATAATGCTTGGATTGATTCTTTTTTCAAATCATCCAACAATACATATTCATTTTTATTTTTAAGATAATTAATAATTTTAATTTGTTGTTTAGCTGTCGATTTTATAGATTTTAATTTTTCATTCTTAAAATCTTTAATTTTTACATATGTAACTTTTTTAAATTTTGGTTCATTTATAACTCCAGTTGGAATTACAGATTTCATAACTTGACCCAATGGGGAAAAATAATAATTACTAACCCATTTAATTAAATTCCACATTGTTGAATCAGCTATAGAAAAATTTTTATTAACAGAAATAATAAATTCAATTTTTCCTTTAAAATTAACTTTTGAGGGAATTTCAATTACTATTCCTTCAACTCTTGCACGTTTACCAAAAGGCGCAGTAACTAATGAACCTATTTTAATATGATTTTGTAATTTTGTTGGGACTTTATAAATAAATACTTTCCAACTTGAAATAGGAAAAGAAATGTTTACATACAAGATTTTATAATATGTTGTTTATACTTCTTTGATAACATAAACTTTAATATTCGACTCAATACCTTCGTCTAATTTTAAAATTACATTATGTATACCAAGACTTTTAATTGGTTCATCTAATTTTATTGATTTTTTATTTACTTCAAAACCTTTTTCTATGAGAAATTCAATAATATTTGTTGAAGTAACTGATCCAAATATTTGGTTATCTTCACCCACTTTCACTGGTATATTTATTTTAAGATTTGATAATTTTTTTGCTAATTCTTTTTGATCATTAATTTTCTTTTCATTCTTCTTCTGAATTTGAGATTTTATTAATTCCACCTCTTTAAGGTTTCCAGGAGTAGCTTTTACCACTAAACCTCTGGGTAGTAAATAATTGCGAGCATAACCATCTTTAACAGTAATTATATCTCCAACATCTCCTAACTTTTCAATTTTTTTTTTAATAATTACTTGCATTAGTTTCCTCCTTAAGCACTAATACTATCGCCTGTATATGACATTAATGCAATATTTCGAGCTCTTTTTATTGCTTTTGTTAATTTTCTTTGACATTTTGCACATACACCAGTCACATGACCTGGTATAATTTTGCCTTGATCATTAACAAACTTTTTAATTGTTTTTACATTTTTATAATCTATTGAAATTGATTTATCTTCACAAAATTTACAAACATTACCTCTACCAATAACAGACATTGATTTACTCCTTAACCTCTAATTCTTCTTTATCTTTCATATCATCTACCTTACCCTTAACATCTTCTTGATCTTCATTTTTTTTAATATTATCTATCTTAACAGATTTATTTTGATCAACTTTTTTTTCTTCTTTTTGTGTAGGTGGTTCTTCCAAACGGATTGTCATATTCGCTAAAATATTTTCTTGAATTTTCATCCATGAATTCAATTCCTTCATAAAAGAATTTTTTGCGGAATAATGTACAATAACATAGGTACCATAACTTATTTTATTGATATTGTATGCTAAACGTCTTTTTCCCCAAACGTATGAATTTACAATTTCATCACAATTTTTTTCAATCTGTTTATCGACACTAGACATGATTTCGTCTAATCTTGAATCCTCGAAATCAGGATGAACTATATATATAGTTTCATAATATCTCATATAATCTCCTTAATTATGAAATAAATGGTGCTATCACTAAAGACACCACAGACATTAATTTAATTAAAATATTAATTGAAGGACCTGATGTGTCCTTAAACGGATCTCCAACAGTATCACCAACAACAGAGGCTTTATGAGCCTCACTCCCCTTATTAAATTGTTTCCCATCTAGATTAAAACCATCTTCAATCATTTTTTTTGCATTGTCCCATGCACCTCCAGAGTTTGATTGAAAAATTGCTAATAAAACACCAGTTACCGTAACTCCAGCAAGCAAACCACCCAAAGTTTCTGCTCCAAAAATAAAACCTATAATGATTGGGCTTGCTATAGCTAATAAACTAGGAAAAATCATTTCTTTTATTGCTGCGTTAGTTGAAATTTCAACACATTTACCATATTCCGCCCTTTTAATTCCAAGATAATAAACTGCTTTATCTTTTTCTGACCAAGATGAGATATTTCCTTTAGAAAATAATTTTAATGCAAATTTTAGTTCAGGTATTTCATTAAACTGTCTTCTAACCTCTTTAATCATTGACATTGCTGCGTTACCAACTGCGTTCATAGCCAAAGCAGAAAAAAGAAATGGAAGCATACCACCAATAAATAATCCAGCCATTACAGTTGGTTTTGAAATATCAATAGTATTGATTTTAGTTTGAACCATAAAAGCAGCAAATAAAGCTAAAGCAGTTAATGCAGCAGAACCAATTGCAAATCCTTTACCAATAGCTGCTGTTGTATTCCCTACAGCATCAAGCTTGTCTGTTCTTTTTCTAACTTCTTCTTGCAAACCAGCCATTTGTGCGATTCCTCCAGCATTATCAGATATTGGTCCATATGCATCAATAGCAAGCTGAATTCCGGTGTTTGCTAACATTCCCAAAGCTGCAATTGCTATACCGTAAAGACCAGCAAAATAAAATGAAAGAATTATACTTGAAGCAATTACCAAAATAGGAAGAGCTGTAGATTGCATACCTATTCCTAAACCCGAAATTACATTGGTTGCAGCCCCAGTAACAGATTGATGTGCTATTTTATTTGTAGATGGTGTGTTCATACCAGTATAAAATTCAGTTATAAATCCTATTGCTAAACCAGCAATAAGACTAATTATTGCAGATATAAAAATTCCAAAGCTAGAATATAAAACTCCATTTAATTCAAATTGATTGGGTAATAAATATTTAGTTTCAATGAAAAGAAAGATAATCATTAAAAATGAAGAAGTCATAATTCCAGTATTTAGTGATTTATGCGGGTTATTTATATCATCAAATTTTTTACCTTTCGAATTGTTCAATTTAACAGAATTAGTCATCCAAGAAACAATTAAAGCTCCAATAATTGATGCCAAAATTCCTGAAGATGCTACTATCAAAGGAAATATTACAAAACTAAATTCGAAATTACCCATGTATATAATTGTTGCACCTAAAACCATCGATCCAATAATGGAACCAATAAAAGATTCAAATAAATCTGCACCCATCCCTGCTACATCACCAACATTATCACCAACATTATCTGCAATGGTTGCTGGATTAAGGGGATGATCTTCTGGAATATTTTCTTCGACCTTTCCTACTAAGTCTGCACCTACATCTGCAGCTTTTGTGTAAATACCTCCACCAACTCTTGCAAACAATGCAATTGATGATGCTCCCAATGAAAATCCAGATAAAACTTTTAATATTTTAGTATAATCATCAAAAAAAATATTTTGGTAAAATAAAAATAATAGACTAAGACCTAAAACTGCCAAACCAACAACTGATAAACCCATTACGGAACCACCACTGAAAGCAATTTTTAAAGCAGAGGATAAGTTGTTTCGTGCTGCGTTAGAAGTTCTAGAATTTGAATGAGTAGCAATCCACATTCCAATATATCCTGATAATCCTGAAGTAAATGCACCGATTATAAAAGATAGAGAAATCAAAACACTTGATTCTTCATTCTGAAAAGCTAAGTATCCTAATAAAATAGAAACGGCTAAAACAAATAAAGATAAAACTCTGTACTCAACTTTTAAAAATGTCATTGCACCTTCTTGAATACTTAAAGCAATTGATTTAATTTCATTATTACCTTGGTCTTGGTTTAAAATCCATTTTGATTTTATAAATGAATAAATTAATCCTAAAACACAACTTAGGATAATAAAGATAAAAGTATAATTTGAATTTAAATCTATCATTGATTAAACCTATTCATAGTTTTTTGGATATCATTATCTATTAAATATTGAATCGCATCTGCTGTTTGAAAAATCATTTTATTTACAAGAGTTTGATCTTTTTTTCTAAATGGTTTTAAAACATATTGTTCAGAAGGTCTAATTTTATCACTTGCTGCTATACCAAATCTTATCCTAGGAATTTTTTTAGTACCCATATGATTCAAAACAGATTCTAATCCTTTATGACAACCATCACCTCCTTTAGGTTTGATTCTTATAGAACCCAAAGGCAAATCAATATCATCTAAAATAATATAAACGTTTGAGGGAGGAATTTGCCATTTATTGCAAACCTGCTTTACTGCAATACCACTTAAGTTCATTCCGGTAGTTGGTTTAATTAAAACAATATTGTATTTTTTATTAATAGCATAAACATAAGACTGTTTTGATGTTTGAAATTTTTCAGACAAGCGTTTTGATAACTCATCAACAACCCAATAACCAGCATTGTGTTTGGTATCATTATATTTGAAATCAAAATTTCCTAAACCAACAAATGTTTTAATTTTGTTCACTTCCTTCATTTTGTGAGGAATTGTTCTCCTCTTCATCAGAAGATTTTTCTTCAACTTCTTCATCAGATTCTTGTTCTTCTTCTTGTTCTTCTTTTGGTACTTGAATAGAAACAATAGTTGCATCATCACTTGTAATAATTTCAAAATCATCAAACTCTAAGTCAGATACATGTAAGATATTTCCTAATTCTAATTTGGAAATATCAATTTCAATAAATTCAGGAACTTTAGATGCTGGACAACTCACCTCAAGCTCTAAAAGTGATTGAGTCATCATTCCACCTATTTTAACTCCTGGAGATTCACCTTTTAGAATAATCGGAATTGATAAATTGATTTTATCTTTGAGACTAACACCATATAGATCAATATGAATTATCTCATCTGAAACCGGGTGATATTGAATCTCTTTAAAAATTGCATATAACTCTTTTCCATTGATATTTAAGGAGTATACTCTAGAAGAAGACCTTAGTGCATCATACATATGTTTTTTTTCTATGTAAAAAGGAAATGATTTTTCAGTTGATGAATAAAAAATACCAGGAACCATACTTTTGTTCCTCAAATATTTTGAACTCTTATTACCCAGTTCTTTTCTTTGATTGAGCTCAATTTTAAATTCCGCCATTTTTCCTCCGTTTATACATTAAATAAGGCACTTACTGATTCACCACTATGAATATTTTTTATTGCATTTGCAAAAAGTGGTGCGACTGATATAATTTCAAGTTTTTTAAATTGTTTCTCTTTAGGTAATTGAACAGTATTTGCAACAATTACTTTTTCAATTGATGATTTCATTATTTTATTTATGGCATCATCAGAAAATAATCCATGAGTAGCTACAGAAATTACAGATTTAGCTCCATTTTCAATCGCTGTTTCAGATGCATTTATCATACTTCCTGCTGTATCAATCATATCATCTAAAATTATAACATTTTTTGATTCAAGATTTCCAATCATATGAAGAACCTTAGCTTTATTTGGTTCTGTTCTTCTTTTATCAATTAGAGCAAATCCAACACCAAGATGTTTTGCATAAGATTGTGCCATTGGAGCTCTACCTACATCTGGTGCTAAAATTACAATATCTTTTAAACTTGGTTGCATGTTTTTCAAATATTTTAAAATAATTTTTCTAGCATATAAATGATCAAATGGTAAATGGGTAAACCCTTGAATTTGAGCAGAATGTAAATCCATAGCCAAAACTCTTTTTGCTCCAACGCTAGCTAAAATGTCCATTATTGCTCTTGCAGAAATTGGTACTCTCGGTTGATCTTTTCTATCCTGCCTTGCATAACCATAATAAGGAATTACAGCTGTAACTCTATCTGCTGAAGCTCTCACCGCTGCATCTATCATCAATACTAACTCAAGAATATTTTCTGCTGGAGGATTGGTAGATTGAATAATATATACATCCTGACCTCTAATATTTTCTTCATATTTAACCCATAACTCACCATCAGCAAATTGACGAAATGTAGATTTACCTATTTTTACATCTAATTTAGCTGCTATTTGCTTAGCTAAAATTTTATTTGACCTACCAGAAAAAATTTTCATACTCATTTACTCTAAAATTGGTTGCCGGGCTTGGACTCGAACCAAGATTGACGGCGTCAAAGGCCGCAGTCCTGCCATTGGACGACCCGGCAAAATTTTGCTGGGATGGTAGGATTCGAACCTACATCAGCCCGGTTAACAGCCGAGTGTCTTGCCATTAGACCACATCCCATGAATCAGTTAGCTTAATATTCAAATATTTTTTTGTAGTTAATCGGTTTAACGAGGTGTGTTTTCATTTGAGTCATTTGTTTTTCTGCATATGAAACAGTCTCAAAATCATCAAAAATTCCAAACACAGTCGACCCAGAACCCGACAAACTAGCATATGTTGCTCCATATTGAAGCAAATTTTTTTTTAAATTGCCAATCTTTGGATATGTCCGAAATACTAAAGATTCAAAATCGTTTTCAAAAAACTTTTGCATAGATTTCCACTTAAACTTTAATCTATGAATATCACTAAACTTAGATTTACTTGATTCATCGTACAAGGAGTTTTTTAAATTTTTGAATGCCCATGATGTTGAAATATTTATATCTGGAAATACAAGCAAAATATAATCTATCTTTGGTATGGAAATTTTTTTTAAGTCCCCTCCAAAACCTTTTCCCAATTGAGAGCCACCATGAAAAAAAAATGAAATATCTGAACCTAAATTCGAAGCTATATCTTTTAATAAATTTAAATTAACATCCAATTTAAACAATTTAATTAAACCTACCATTGTTGATGCACAATTACTCGACCCTCCACCTAAACCCGAACCTACAGGTATTTTTTTTAGTAAATCAATGGATACCGGAGATATTTGAGGAAATTTTTTTTTCATTTCATAAAAAGCTTTATAACATATATTATCTTCATTTTTAGGAATATCGGAAGTATTTACTTTTAGGGTAAAATTGTCACTAGGGCTTATTTTTATTTCATCAAATAAAGAAATTTCCTGAAAAATAGTTTCAAGATTGTGTCTTCCATCAAATCTTTTATTAAATATTTTAAGACCAATATTAATTTTTGCATATGATTTTAATTTAATAGAAATATCTAACCTCTTTAATTACTTACAGTAACTATGGCCAAAGCCTCAATACCAAATGAATTTTTATGAAATCCCAATCTATCCTTAGTGGTAAATTTAACAGAGATATATTTTTTGGATAATTGAATTTCAGCTGAAATTGTTTCAATAATTTTTTCAACATAATTGCTAACTTGTGGTTCTTGTAAAATTATAGTTGAATCTATATTATTTATTTTATAGCCTTTATTAACAACTAACTCATTTGCTTTATGTAAAAAAAATAAACTGGATTTATTTTTCCATTCTTTTTCTGAACTGGGAAAATATTTTCCAATGTCCCCTAAAGATAATGAACCTAACATTGCATCAACAATACAGTGAGACAAAACATCACCGTCAGAATGTCCAATACTCCCTTTTTTTGATGGTATTTTAACTCCGCCTATTATCAAAGGATAATTAACACCTAATTGATGAGCATCATATCCTATCCCAGTTCTTATCATAAGTTTTTTAAAATTGATTTAGCAATCAATAAATCCTCTTTATTAGTTAATTTTATATTGTATTTGTCACCTAAAACCAAGCCAACTTTTCCACCAATTTTTTCTACTAATCCAGATTCGTCGGTTGCTTCAAAATTATTATTTAAACTATAATCAAATGCTTTTTTTAAAATCGAAACTTTAAAAGATTTAGGAGTTTGTGCAAACCAAATTTCATCTCTATCTAATGTTTTTGTTATTTTTTTTTTATCTTTTGAAATTTTAATTGTATCTGATGAAGGAATTGCAATAATTGCACCATCAAATGTATTCATCAATTTAATCAATTTATTTATCCATGTTTTTTTAATAAATGGCCTAACACCATCTTGAATTATAACAATATCAAAAAAATTTTTAATCCTATCAAAAGCATTCATAACACTTTTTTGTCTGGAACTTCCCCCCATAACAAAATCAATATTTGAATTTAATGATAAATTAATTATTTGATTTTTATAATGTTGAAAATCATCTTTGGGGAGTGATATAATAATTTTTTCAAATTTTCGAGATTCGTCAAAACACCTTAGAGATTTAAAAAAAAGTGGTTCACCATCAAATTCAATGAATTGTTTTTTTGACGATAAGGTTGAATCAAATCGTGATCCAGTACCTCCAGCCAAAATTATGCCTGCATTTTTCATATTTATTATTTTATTATCATTGCATCACCGTAGCTCAAAAATCTATAATCTTTTTTTAAAGCTTCCTTATAAGCATTAAATAAAAATTCACGTTCAGTAAATGCACACAATAGCATTAAAAGTGTTGATTTTGGCTGATGAAAATTTGTAATAATTGCATCAGTCATTTTAAAATCATAGGGCGGAAAAATAAATTTATCTGTCCAACCTCGTTTTGGAGTAACTTGAAAACCAGATACTACTACAGTTTCAAGAGCTCTAACTGATGATGTTCCAACTGCAAAAATTCTTTTTCCTCTCTCTCTGGCTTCATTGATCATCAAAGCCGTTTCAGGAGGAACATGAAAATATTCTGAATCCATTGTATGTCGGGTTAAATCTTCAACTTGAACTGGTCTAAATGTTCCTAAACCTATATGAAGTACTATTTTACCGATTTTAGCTCCCTTATCTGTAATTTTTTTTAAAACTGAGTCTGTGAAATGAAGTCCAGCTGTCGGAGCTGCCACAGCACCTCTATTTGATGCAAAGACAGTTTGATATCTCTCTTTATCCTTCTCTGTATCCTCTCTTCCAATATAGGGAGGCAATGGAGCATGACCGATTCTATCAATAATATTATAAAATTCTTCATTTTCATATTCAAATCTTACTACTCTTCCACCAGAAACAGTATTATCTATCACATCACAATGCACATTGTCAGTAAAATGAAGTTTATTTCCTATTCTTACTTTTCTCGCGGGTTTTACAAGAACTTCCCACAGATCATTTTCTAATTCTCTTAATAAGAAAACTTCTACTTTTGCATCTGTCCTATCTTTGATTGCAAAGAGTCTTGCTGGAAAAACTTTGGTTTCATTTACAATTACTAAATCATTCTTTTTGACATAGTCAGGCAGATTGTGAAATTTTTTATGTTCAATTGTTTGATCTTTTTTATTTAAGACCATAAGTTTTGAATGATCTCTCCTAGGCCATGGTTCTTGGGCTATTCTAGACTTTGGAAGCTTGTAATCAAAATCATTTAATCTAAGTTTTACTCGTTTTTCAAAAAGCATAAATTTCTCCTAATTTTTAAATAAAATTTTTTGTTTATTGTTAATTTGAATTCCCAAATACTCAAATGCTTTAATTTCGGCTACTCTTCCTCTAGCTGTTCTTTTTATAAAACCCTCCTTAATAAGAAAAGGTTCATAAACATCTTCAATTGTCTGAGAATCCTCACTGATTGCAACACCTAAAGAATTGAGTCCAACTGGACCTCCACTAAATTTTTGTACTAGTGCATTTAAAATTGCTCTATCCATATCATCAAGACCATATTCATCAATTCCTAACTTTATTAATGATTTCATAGCTATATCTTTAGTTATTTTACCATTAGCCTTAATATCAGCATAATCCCTAGTTCTTCTTAAAATTCTATTAGCAATTCTTGGTGTTCCTCTTGATCTGGATGCAAGTTCTTTTGCTCCATCGGAGTCAATTTCAACAGAAAGTATTTTAGCAGATCTCTTAATAATTTTTGTCAAGCTATCATCATTATAAAAATCCAATCTTAGTATAACACCAAACCTATCCCTCATAGGAGAAGTTAAACTACCTAATCTTGTTGTTGCTCCAATTAATGTAAATGGCTCTATATTTAATCGAACACTCCGCGCGCTGGGCCCTTTATCTATTAAAATATCTAAGCCATAATCTTCCATTGCTGAATATAAATATTCTTCAACAACTTTATTAATTCTATGAACCTCATCAATGAACAACACATCTTTGTCTTTTAAATTTGTTAAAATTCCTGCCAAATCCGCAGCTCTTTCCATGACTGGACCAGAAGTTTGCTTAAGACCCACATTTAATTCTTTTGATATAATTTGAGCTAATGTGGTTTTTCCTAATCCTGGTGGACCAAACAAAAGAACATGATCTAATGATTCTAATCTTTTATGAGATGCATCAATATATAATTTTAAATTTTCAATAACTTCCTTCTGTCCAATGAATTCATTAAATGAAGATGGGCGTAATGATAAGTCAAGATTAAAATCATCATCTTGAGAAATCGGATTAATTATATTTTTATTGCTAGTCATTGAAAATTCAAAAAAAGTCCGTAAAAGAAATCTATTAAGTGTGATAATTTAATATCAGACCAAAGCGATTCCAATTGATTGATGAAATTGAATTATTTATTTAATAGTTTTTTTGCAGTCAAAACTACATTTTTAACACTTAAACCAAGTTTTTCCATAACTATGTCACCTGGTGCAGAGGCACCAAACCTATCTATTCCAATAGATTTACCTTCTCTACCTGAATAAAATTGAGACCATCCAATTGTTGTTCCTGCTTCAATTGTAATAATGGGAATATTTTCGCTACCAAAATTATTTTTTTTAAATAATTCCCAACTTGGAATTGATATCACTTGTGCAGAAATATTTTCTTTCATTAAATCATTTCTTGCATTCATAGCTAGAGAAACTTCTGAACCAGATGCTAATAATATTAAATCTGTCTTATTTTCTTTTTTTTCTATCCAATTCAATCCATTGTCAGAATGACTTACAATATCCGAATCAATAATTGGAAGTTTCTGCCTTGTTAGTAATATTGCTGTTGGACCATTATTTTCTAATGCGGTTTCCAGGCATTTGCTGTTTCATTAGCATCTGCAGGTCTAATAACAGTTAAACCAGGAATTAACCTTAATGACATTGTTTGCTCGATTGGTTGATGAGTAGGACCATCTTCACCTACTCCAATACTATCATGAGTAAAAATATAAATTACTTTGATTCCCATCAAAGCTGATAAACGAATAGCTCCTTTCATGTAGTCTGAAAAGATTAAAAAAGTAGCTATATATGGAATTACACCTCCATGAACAGCCATACCATTTGCAATTGCTGCCATTGCATGTTCTCTAACACCATAATGAATGTTGTTTCCATCAAAGTTTTCTTTGTTAAATACTTTTTTATTTTTTTGATATGAATTATTTGATGGTTCTAAATCTGCAGATCCACCAAATAAGTTATCTATAGATTCTGATAAACTATTTAAAACTTTACCAGATGCTGATCTGGTTGCTATTGGACCATCTGCTTGAGTAAACTTTGGCAATAAATCTTTCCAATCATCAGGAAAAACACCTCTCATGGAATTTTCAAATTGATTTTTTAATTGAGGAAATTTTTGTCCAAATTCTTGAAATAATTTATTCCATTTATCTTCGTTCTTTTTACCATCCTGAATAGAACTAAAATTATTTTTTGCTTCATTGGGTATGTAAAACTTATCATTAGATTCCCATCTTAAATTTTTCTTTGCTTGCTTTAATCCTTCCTCACCAAGCGGAGAACCATGAACTGATGAAGTTCCTTCATTTGGACTTCCAAAACCAATAATTGTTTTAACTTTTATTAATGATGGCCTATCATCTCTTTTTGCATTTTTTATAGCCTCATCTATTAGATCAATATTGTTCCCATCATCAACACTTTGAACATGCCAATTGTATGATTCAAATCTCTTAAAGACATCTTCTGTAAAAGCCAAATCAGTAGAACCATCAATAGTAATATTATTGTCATCATAAAGATAAATCAATTTGCCTAAATTTAAATGTCCTGCTATTGAGGCAGCTTCAGATGCAATTCCTTCCATTAAATCTCCATCAGACACTATTCCATAAACATAGTGATCAATAATATTAAAATTAGGTCTATTATATTTTTTTGATAAAAATCTTTCAGCCATTGCCATACCTACCCCGTTCGCAAAGCCTTGGCCTAAAGGTCCAGTAGTAGTTTCTACTCCAGGTGTATGACCATACTCCGGATGACCAGGAGTTTTACTATCCCATTGTCTAAAATTTCTTAATTCATTCAAAGACAAATCATAACCAGACAAATGTATTAGAGCATACAATAATGCTGATCCATGTCCAGCGGACAATACAAATCTATCTCTATCATACCAATTTGGATTTTTTGGATTATGTTTCAAATGTTTTTTCCAAATTACATATGCCATTGGTGCTGCACCGAGAGGAAGACCCGGATGACCTGAGTTTGCAGATTGTACTGCATCAACAGCCAAAAATCTTAAGGTATTTATAGTTAAAAGATCTAAATTTTTTGACATTATAATTTTCCTTTCAAAATTGATTTTAAATATTTTCCAGTATAAGATAATTTATTTTCAATTATATCCTCTGGTAATCCTTGAGAAATTAATTTACCACCCTTATGTCCCCCTTCAGGACCTAAATCTATTATCCAATCAGCCATTTTTATCACATCAAGATTATGTTCAATGACAATTACAGTATTTCCTTTATCAACCAAACGATTTAAAACTTTTAATAACATTTTTACATCTTCAAAATGTAACCCTGTTGTTGGTTCATCAAGAATATAAATTGTTCTTCCAGTTCCTATCCTAGATAATTCAGAGGATAATTTAACTCTTTGAGCTTCTCCACCTGATAATGTAGTAGCTTGTTGACCCAATCTAATATAACCTAAACCTACGTCTTTTAAAGTTTGTAACCTTCTATTAATTTGAGGAATATTTTCAAAAAAAGTAAATGCTTCTTCAACTGTCATTTTCAAAACATCAGCAATATTTTTATCCTTAAATTTAATTTCTAGGGTTTCTCTATTGTATCTTAATCCTTTGCATATTTCACAAACAACGTATACATCTGGTAGAAAATGCATTTCAATTTTAATAATTCCATCTCCACAACAAGATTCACATCTTCCGCCCTTTACATTAAATGAAAACCTTCCTGGTTTATACCCTCTTAATTTTGATTCTGGTACATTTGAATATAATTCTCTTATAAAAGTAAATACTCCCGTATAAGTTGCAGGATTTGACCTAGGTGTTCTTCCTATAGGAGACTGGTCGATATCTATAACTTTGTCTAAATATAATAAACCATCAATTGATTTATATTCTAGAGATTTCTTTCTTGAGTGGTTTAGTTGACTACTTAAAATTGGAAAAAAAGTTTCATTGATCAGAGTACTTTTACCAGACCCAGAAACTCCTGTAACACATATTAATTTTGCAAGAGGAAATTTCACATCTATATTTTTCAAATTATTGCCTGAAGCTCCAAATAATGATATAAATTTTCCATTACCATTTCTTCTTTGAATCGGTAATTCAATTTTTTTCTTACCAGAAATATAAGGGCCAGTAATTGATTTCCTAGATTTTATTATATCTATTGGTCCACCTGCAAAAACAACTTCTCCACCATTTTCTCCAGCACCTGGGCCTAAATCAATCACATAATCAGCTCTTTCAATTGTTTCTCTATCATGCTCAACTACTAAAACTGTATTACCAAGATCTCTTAATTTTTCTAGAGTATTTATTAATCTTACATTATCTCTTTGATGTAATCCAATTGATGGCTCATCTAAAACATATAAAACTCCCATTAATTGTGAACCAATTTGGGTTGCTAATCTAATTCTTTGAGCCTCACCTCCTGATAAAGTAGTAGCAGTTCTATCAAGGGTTAAATATTCTAAACCAACATTAACTAAAAACTGTAATCTTTCTTTTACTTCTTTTAAAATTTGTTGACCTATATTTTTTTCCATTTTTGAAAGGTTTAAATTCTTAAAGAAACTTAATAAATCTTCAATAGATAATTTGGATATTTCCCCAATATTATTATCAGCAATTTTAATAGATAAACTTTGTTTATTTAATCTTGAGCCCTTACAACTAGGACATTTTTGCATGCTCATAAATTTTTCAATCCAATCTCGAATACCTGTTGAATTAGTTTGATGATATCTACGTTCTAGATTTTTAATAATTCCTTCGAAACCTCCATCATATTCACCTCTAAATTTTTTTGATTTGTAAAACAGTTTTATTTTATCATTTCCTGTTCCATGTAATAAAATACTTCGAACTTTTTCAGATAATCTATACCAAGGAGTAGTAAATTTAAATTCATAATGCTCTGCTAAACTTTTTAAAATTGAACTATACCAATTTCCTCTTGGCTGTTCTCCTAATGGAACAATTGCACCTTGAATAAGTGATTTTTTTTTATCTGGAACAAGTAATTCTGGGTCGATTTCCATTTTTGAACCTAATCCATCGCAGGTCTTACAAGCACCATATGGAGAATTAAATGAAAACATTCTAGGAGATATTTCTTCAATACTCAAATCACATTTTGGACATGAAAAATTTTCACTGTATAAATGTTCTTTTTTAGGTAAAATATTTACAATAATCAGTCCTGATCCCATTTTTAAACCAAGTTCAATTGAATCTGTAATTCTTTCTTTAATGTCTTCATCTATGATAATTCTATCAATTACTACTTCAATATCATGTTTTTTATTTTTATCCAAAATTATTTTTTCAGATAAATCTTTTAACTTTCCATCAACTCTAATTCTTACAAAACCCTCTCTTTTTAAATTTTGAAGGATTTCTTTAAATTGACCTTTTCTCCCTCTTATGATTGGTGCTAAAATTTGCAATTTAGTACCAATATCATTTGATAAAACAGAATCTACTATTTGTTGAAGAGTTTGCTTTGAAATTAAATCTCCACATTTATAACAAAATGGCTTTCCAATTCTAGCGTATAATAATCGTAAATAGTCATGTATTTCAGTAACTGTTCCAACCGTAGATCTTGGATTTCTTGATGATGACTTTTGTTCTATAGAAATTGCTGGGGATAAACCTTCAATATAATCTACATCAGGCTTTTCCATTAGTCCTAAAAATTGTCTTGCATAAGCTGATAAAGATTCAACATATCGTCTCTGACCTTCAGCATAAATAGTATCAAAAGCCAAAGATGATTTTCCTGACCCAGACAAACCTGTAATTACGACAAATTTGTTTCTAGGAATATCTATATTAATATTTTTTAAATTATGTTCCTTAGCACCTTTTACAATTATTTTCTTTAAAATAGACATTTTTACAACCAAGTAAATTATTTCTTAAAATATTTTAATCAAATAATAAAACTCAATTAAATAATTAAATATTATCATTATATAATAAAACTGTTGGAAAATCAGAAATAATTCCATCTACACCATTTTTTAATAACCATTTTTTCGAAGGGATGTTATTTACTGTCCATGCATTTATTTTCAATCCTCTTTTTTTATAAAATAAAATTAATCTTTCATTTATTAAATGTGCTTCAGGATGTATAAAATCTGGATGAACAATATTTATAAACCAAGGTTTTGATAAAATTAGTGGGACATCAAAATTTGACCATAAATAAGCTGTGACAAAATTTTTATCAATTATTTTAATCAATAATAAAATTAATGGGTTAAAACTTGAAATTATAACCCTATTTATTATTTTTTTTTCTTTTAAAATTTTCATAACCAATGGAACAGATTTTAAATCAAAAACTGAACTTGATTTGATTTCAATATTAAAAATAATATTTTCAGGTAATTCATCAATCAATTTAGATAACTTAGGAATTGAAATATGATTTTTATTTAAAAATTTAGCAGCTGTATTAAATTTTTTTATTTCAGAAAAATTTTTATTTGCAATAACTCCTAAACCATTAGTTTCAATTTCCAAAACAAAATTATGAGAACAAATTATATGATTATCTTTAGTTTTTACAACATCTACTTCAACAACCCTAATACCATATTCAATTAAATTTTTAAATCCTTCAATTGTATTTTCTGGTACTTCATTAGGCACACCTCTATGTCCAATCATCAAAGGACCATTTTTAAATAGATAATCAGTATTTAAAGGCTTCCAGAAAAATAAATGTTTTAGGATAAAAATAAATAAAGAAAAAATTATTATATAAGAGATCATTCAGATTGTAATGAAAGTTTATTCTTCGAAAAATTTTCAATTGATTTTTTATCAAAATAAATTGTTCTATATTGATTAGTTAGATAAAGAGGGGTTTGATCTTTATAATGAATAGAATTAAAATCTCCAGATTGACCAGTAGTTAAAATAAATGCCGTGCTATCTAAATTTGAAAAGTCAACTATTCTTCTAAATGAAGCCCCAGCGGTTTGAGAAAAAGGTTTTGAAAAAGAGTATTCTCCATTATTTATAGTTGTTGATGAACCCCCTGTTTCGAAAGGACCAATGTTAAAATTAAAAATTCTATCTAGTATCTTAATTTCATTTCCAATTGAATGACGAAATATTAGTTTGTGTGATCTTCCCCACCACCAATTAACAGATGAATAACCAAGTTCGTTTTCAAGTTCTGAAACTGCCTCTTTAACTGACTTTATTATTATATCATCTAAATTTTCTACATAGTTTAACGTTTCAATATTATCTACCCATGAAGAATATTGTCCACTCATTAGTCCCTCTAAATTTCTTAAAGATATTGCCCAATTTCCCCGACCACCAACAGGCCCTATCCAAGAAGAATATACATTTTCTCCAATAACTGTCATTTCATCATAATAAATATTTTTTAGCATTTTCATTAAAATTGTACTAAAAATTAAAGGTTCTGTACTATTCTTTTTAAAATTTCCATCCCAATTATTTAGTAATTCAATAGAGTATTTAATGTTGTTATTCAAAAAATTGTAATTTTGAAAAGAAAAAACTATTTTATTTGATATTTTTTTTGCGAATGGTGAGATAAGATCATTTTGAATTATTTTCATATCATTTTGATTTAAATCTTTTCTATCATTTAGCAAATCAAATATTCTATCATAACGTGAACTATTATGCCATAAACTAGAAACATAGTAATTATAATCATTAGAAATTGTTTTATTATTTGCAGTTATTATATATCCCCTATCAGGATTAAACTCATATGGCATTTCATCAAAAGGAATATAACCCTTCCAGTCATACTTTGAAGTTTCGCCAGGTAATGGTAAAAGAAAATTTCCACCATCTCTAATTGGTATTTTACCCACTGCTCTCCATCCAATATTCCCATCAATATCAGCATAAACTATGTTTTGAGCTGGAGCAGACATTCCTGAAACAGCATCAGAAAAATCACTCCAGTTAGTCATTTTATTTAACTTTATAAAAGATTCTATTTCATTCCAATATTCATTACCAAACCAACTAAATGAAAAAACATTACTTAATTCTTTTGTTAAAGGATGAATATCTGAAATGATAGGACCTCTATGTGTTTCTCTAATTTCAATTAATTTTTCTTTATTGCCTCTAATTTTAATTTTTTCATACCTTATTTTCATATCAATATATTTTCCATTGAAAAAATATTGATTTTCATTATTTGGATTTATTTTTTCATGAAAAAAATCTAAATCATCAGACATTAAATTAGTAAAACCCCAAGCTGTTTTTTCATTCTGTCCAATTATAATAAATGGTATACCAGGAAAAGTAACACCAGACACATTAAAATCACCACCATTAAGATGCATCTCATACCAAATTGATGGTTGAATCATTCCTAAATGAGGATCATTAGATAAAATTGGTTTACCAGAGATTGTTTTTGAACCATCAACAACCCAACTATTTGAGCCTAGATGCCCTGAAGCTGTTCCTAAAATATTTCTTAATTTCTCATCTATTTTAACAATTTTTTCTCGAATTTTAGAATTATCAAATTTGATTTCGGGTAATTTATCTGGTTTTTCATTAGGAAAATATGGCCATAATTCTAAAGTTTTCTTTTCACCCATCATAGATGCAACTTGACCAAACAACATTTCTGGATGCCAAGATTGTGAAAGTGAATACGCCATTAATTTAGAAAAACCTGAAATATGATATGGTTTCCATTGAATTGGCTTTATTTGTAAAATTTTAAACTCAACAGGTAGGTTGTTTTTCAAATCTTTTATATACTGATTAACACCTTCACAAAATTGATTCAAAATATTTAATGAATATTTATCTAAATCATTTACCATTTTTTTAGCTGTTCTAGGTATACCCCAAGTATGAACAAATTTATCTATCTCAAAACTTTCTTCACCAAGAATCTCTGACAATCTTCCTTCTGAAGTATATGCGTTGATAGTTAATTGAAACAATCGTTCTCTAGCCATTATATAACCAGCTGAAAAGA
>MDTE01019219.1_pt1 | contig 26613 bp, 21 predicted proteins | sample 811231 | NCBI WGS metagenome assembly MDTE01 (sample SAMN05326651, study PRJNA326480) | marine metagenome | isolation source: seawater | place: Indian Ocean: Red Sea | collected 2010
AGTCGCAGTCACATCGCCAACAGCGTTCGGCTTCTTGGACTTCCGGATTCGGTCAAGACCGTGTTGGAAGAAGGAAAGCTCTCGGCGGGCCACGGCAGGGCCCTGCTGGCCACGGACGATCCAGAGAATCTGGCCAAGAAGGCACTGAAAAAAGAGCTGACAGTACGAGAACTCGAGGCACTGACGAAAAGAGAATCCGCGCCCAAATCGCCTCCCAAGCCGGTCGCTGATAAGGATCCTGACACACGTGCCTTGGAGCACGATTTAACGGAAGCTCTGGGCCTCCATGTCAATATCAGCCACCGAGGTGAATCAGGCGGATCTGTCAGAATTGACTACAAAACGCTTGAACAACTTGATGAGGTTTGTCGCCGATTGTGCCATCAAGAGCATGAATCGAGCGTTACAATCACCGGAAATGAGGAACTTGAAAAGGAACTCGCCGAGTTTTAATTTCCAAACAGAAATGAAAATTGTCTCCTGGGGGATTAGTCCCAGTTGTAGCAGAAAAATTTATTCTCGTATCGGTACATAGAATCTGAGGGAATGAGACTCGAAAAGCAGAGTCAATTTCCTCTCAGTTCTATATCAAAATAAATTTCATTCTGTGATTATTGTCGAAAATCAGGACGATACACTATTTGTTCCGAACGGTCGTTTGTATTATCGACGCCTTGTAGCGCTCGCAATTTGGAACAACGCCCGTTCGCTGACAAGATCTCCCGGCATTCCAGTTGATTTGCACAATCGTTCGGCATTCAACACAATGCCCATAGCGTCTTCTAGACGAACGGTCGTCCATTTTGAAACCTGCGCGGAGAACTTTGCTTTGTCCTTGAAAAACACGGGCGGTCGCAATTTCGACATCGCCTTTGCGATATCAACACCTCTGTCACGCGCGATTGAAGTTTCATGGAGCCGTTGCAGGTGTCGATAAAGAGCCCGCAATATCGAAATGTCCGTTTGTCCTGTCGCAACACAGCGATCATATGCACGCGATAACTCGGTCATATCACCCGTGCAAGTGGCTGTGGCGACATCGTCCAGGACATGCTCCGACTCATCACCTATACAGTCCGCGGTCTGTTCTAACGTGATTTTTCCTTCTTCGTCAATTACATAGAGGAGCAGCTTCTCCAATTCGCGGCGTGCAATTCCGCGATCCCCCCCGAGCCGCGCGGCCATGTAATCCAGTGCGGGAAGCTCCGCTTCCCGCCCGGCATCCCGAAGAATTCCATCGATTACCCGACCTCTGGACACATCGTCGTCGGCATAGCATGGCAGGGCCGCGCCTAGCGTCGCCTCTTCAAACAACCGCCGCAAACGAGAACGGGGGCCCAAATTCCCCGCCTCAAGAACGATGAAAACATTTTCCACCGACCGTTCGAACACAAATTGCATGCTCTCTGCTACACTATCAGAAACACCTTGAGCCCGTACGACCCGCAATCCGCCGCCAAGCGAAATGGCTGTCGCCTCGTCATACAGGCGTCCAGGGTCTTTGGACAATTCGTCTCCGCGCAATGTCACTGCGGCAAACGGGTCGTCAAGGTCCACTCCCCGCGATTGCAACAATCTTAACGCACGTTCGTTCACTAGACCAGAATCGGGTCCATAAACCAAAACAGCACATACGTTTGGATCAGGAGCATCCGTGAAACCTTCGGCCTGTCGCGCACTGACCTTCACGCCGATCGACCCCCTTACGATCGATCGTTTTGGGAAAGATAAACCGAGAGGCGAGTCTTTATCTCATCACTGAGCTCTCTTGCCGCTCTCAGCTCGGCGTCGCGTTCCGTCACAACGTTGGCATAATCCGACGAGACGACATTGTACGCCGCGACCGATCGTGCTTCGCCCTGGAGTACAGAATTGCCAGAGCGAACGTGTACGAGGTTGTAGTCGGCTTGCAGAGAAACATTAAACCTCGTCGCTGAATCGTCACGTGCAATCGCCAGGGCTTCTTTCGCTACCCGAAGGGAAACAATGAACCGGTACTCAGCAAACACCGGTTCACCTAAGGGCGTTAATCGATCAAGCAAATGATTGCGCACTACCTGCCCCAAACGATTTGGGATCGGCGCAATATCAATACCGGCTAGAACAGTTGGTACGGCGCCCCCACTTGGCGCATGCAATGGCTCAAATCCACAGGCGGAGACGAGCGCCGCCAGCGCGACAACAGAGGATCTAAAGCACCACATTTACGATACGGTTCGGAACCACGATCACCTTGCGAACGGCCCGGTCACCGATACTCTTTCGGACGTTATCGTGGGCCAAGGCAGCCTCACGCACAGCCTCTTCCTCAGTATCGCGTGCCAACTCGATTGTGCCGCGAAGCTTTCCGCTGACCTGGATACCAATGGTCACGCTTTCGTCTTCGATCAACTCGGCCTCAAAGGCTGGCCAGGGCGTGTCGGCCAAGAGCGTCTCGTGCCCCAGCACCTGCCAGAGCTCTTCCCCCAAATGCGGCATCATCGGGCCGACGAGTTGTACCACCGTATCCAAAGCCTCACGCAGAGCCGCGGCGTCGGCGCTCGAAAGGTCGCCAGCCTGACCTGGCGACCAACCTCCCAAAGTGTTGACGTACTCGTATATACGGGCCACCGCCTTGTTGAAACGAAAGGCTTCAATATCCTCCTCGACGGCTGCGATCGTCTGGTGGGTGGCGCGTCGCAACTCGCCGGCAGACCCCACGGAGCCATCCTGCACCACGGCATCGACCGGACCAGCCAAATCCTTCAATTCGTCAACCAATCGCCACATGCGCTGAACGAACCGCCAAGCGCCGGATACACCAGAATCCGTCCACTCCAGATCACGCTCGGGAGGGCTGTCGGACAACATGAACCAACGAGCCGTATCCGCACCAAAACGGCCGATGATAGAACTCGGATCGACGACGTTCTTTTTGGATTTGCTCATGGATTCGGAGCGGCCGACGACAACCGGAAGCCCGGACTCCACATGCACGGATTTTCCATCCGATCCCTGGCTAACCTCTTCAGGATACAACCAGTTTCCTTCCCCATCCCGATAGGTTTCGTGGCAAACCATGCCTTGGGTAAACAGGCCGGCGAAAGGCTCATCGAACCCCAGGTGACTGCACTGCTTCATCGCGCGCATGAAAAACCGCGAGTAAAGCAGATGCAGAATGGCGTGCTCGATGCCGCCGATATACTGATCGACGGGCATCCAGTAGTCGATTGCTGTGCGGTCGACCGGAATCTCCGCCCGCGGGCTACAAAAGCGCGCGAAATACCATGACGAATCAACAAAAGTATCCAGTGTGTCGGTTTCGCGGAGCGATGGCTGACCACAGTTCGGGCAGTCTACCTGTCGCCACGCCATATGCTCATCGAGCGGGTTACCTGGCTTATCGAACGTTACGTCGTCCGGCAATTCCACAGGCAGATCCGTTTCGGGTACCGGAACAATCCCGCAAGCCTCGCAATGGATGACCGGGATGGGGCAACCCCAATACCGTTGGCGAGACGCTCCCCAGTCGCGCAACCGATAATTGACCGTGCGCTCACCCTTGCCCACACTCGTGAGACGATTCGCAATTTCTTCCTTGGCGGCCTCTACTGACAGGCCATCGAGAAATTCGGAGTTCCCGAGAACAACGTCGGAAGTTTCGAGGTAGGCCTCATCCTCGACAGAGAAACTTGCGCTATCCGTGCCGGATGGAATGACGACAGGAACGACGGGAAGTTCATACTTTCGGGCGAAATCAAGATCACGCTGGTCGTGAGCGGGACAGCCGAATATCGCGCCTGTCCCGTACTCCATGAGCACAAAATTGGCGATATACACTGGCAGCTCTTTACCCTCGAGAAAGGGGTGAGCAACCCGCAGTCCGGTGTTGTAACCTTTCTTTTCTGCCGTCTCAATGGCCTCCTCACTCGTACCCATGCGGTGGCATTCGGCGATGAACTCCGCCGCACCCTCGTCCTGGTCGCCCACTTCACCCGCCAGTGGATGGTCCGCGGAGAGAGCCATGAAGCTGGCGCCGAAGATTGTGTCATGCCGTGTCGTGTAAACCTCCAGAGTGTCTTCACGACCGCAGATCTCAAAGGACATGGTGAGACCTTCGGAACGCCCAATCCAATTTTGCTGCATGGTGCGCACTTGTGGCGGCCAACGCTCGAGGTCGCCCAGCGCCTCGAGGAGGTCATCAGCAAAGGCCGTAATTCGGAAAAACCATTGGCTCAGCTTGCGCTTTTCCACGAGGGCACCCGAACGCCACCCGCGACCATCGATAACCTGTTCGTTGGCGAGCACCGTGTGATCCACGGGATCCCAGTTTACCCACGATTCACGCCGGTAGATGAGACCTTGCTCAAACATGTCGAGAATCAGCTTTTGCTGGTGCTCATAGTACCCGGGATGACAGGTTGCAAGCTCGCGTGACCAATCAAGAGACAGGCCCATCGCCTTGAGCTCGTCACGCATGTTGGCAATGTTTCCGTAGGTCCACTCGGCCGGGTGAATCTTCTGATCACGTGCGGCATTCTCTGCGGGTAACCCGAAGGCATCCCACCCCATCGGATGGAGAACACTGAACCCCTTGGCCCGCTTAAAGCGGGCAATCACGTCACCCAGGGTATAGTTGCGCACGTGACCCATGTGGATGCGTCCCGAAGGATAGGGAAACATCTCAAGCACGTAGTACTTTGGCTTATCCGGATCCTCGCAGGCCTCGAACGTACGACGGCTGGCCCACACTTCCTGCCATTTGGATTCCGTTTCCTGAGCGTTGTATCTGGTTGCTGACGACATCTGGGCGGCCGAAGAAACTCATCACAGAGAAAGATGTGCCCCGGAAATTCCGAGGGGCGGCGCAACCTATCACAGAGGGAAACCGTTCTCCAGCGTGCCCACCCCGCATCGCCGGCGTAGGCAGGCGCTTGGATTATGGGATCAGAATTGGGTTATTCTGCTGCTTGTAATCCGGGTCCGCATAGGGCACGAGGCTCAAGGTTGCCTGTCCAATCGCTTGTGCCAAGAGAGAATCAAATGGGCCGGAAATCGGGCCAAACTTCACGCGTGCGGAAGATAGCGGACGCTCCTTGTGACAGAACGCAGCCTGCATCGTGACGCGGCCGCTTGTGGGTGAGGAAGGATCCCCATCAGCCCCTGCGCATGCGGCCCTTTCCCCCGCGTATTCCGCTGGACCAAAAACAAACACGATCCGGTAATTCTTTCGTGCCTGATCAGACGGGACCGTGGTGAACTCGGCAGGGGGACCCCCATGGCGACCATGCATGGCGGCCAAGACGGCACCGTCAAAAGTTGCCTTCGGTGCAGTGGTTGGGTTTCCCCTGATTTCGACCAGGAAATCTCGACCCCCAGCCGCATAACGGAATACATCTATGATTTCTGAATGATCGTAGTAGACGTGGGTTATGACGGTTGGATTAGCGCAGCTCGCCAACGCCAACAAGAGAATCAAGGAGAGAAAGCGTATCGGTATCGTTCTGTCCCCTTGCCCAAAAAAAGTACGTGGTGACAGAGCGGGAACATCCCCGAAGCCGTGCAAACACGAACGGTCGATTCATTTTGTAAACTTCGCCGTCTGCGCCGCAGACTTCCCACTCTCAACTATCTCAATTACATAGGTGTGCCAGTCATCCTGTACAAGAATGAAATGCCACGCGCTCGACTAGTGTCCGCACTACATCGGCAAAGACCATTATCTGCTCATGAACCGTGCCGAACGACGAAGACAGCGTAAGCTCGGCGGGTCCCAGCCGGGCCCCTCATCACCTGCCTTGCACAGAGCTGTTGAGGAGGCGATTCGGCTCCATCAATCCGGCCAGTTACTGGAGGCGGAGAAGGCCTATCGCCACGTGCTCGATCTCGCTCCGGGACACCCCGATGCCCTTCACCTGATTGGTGTGGCCCGCCTTCAGGGTGGGGATCCATCTACGGCCGAGCGGTACATTCGGGAGGCGCTCCAGATAAACGGAAAAAATCCTGCTTACCATCGCAGTCTCGGCAAGGTGTTGCTGAGTACGCGCCAGCATGACGCAGCAATTGCATGCTTTAACGCTGCATTGGAATTGGATCCTCAATACATCGACGCGCACAATGACCTCGGAACAACGTTTTGGGACCTATCAAGGACTGAGGAGGCCCTCACTTGCTTTCGCCGCGTCCTCGAAATTGATCCTGGGGACATATCAGCGAACAACAATCTTGGTCTCGCGCTCAGAGACGGTGGCGACATTGATGGCGCCATTTCCCGCTTTCGAAAGGCTGCGCAGGGCGATCCGAATTCTGTCGAGGTACAGAACAATCTGGGATTGATGTTGCAGGAACAGGGCGAGCAGGCGGCCGCCTTGGCGGCATTCCGAACCGCGATTCGATTGGCGCCACAGCAGACGACGTCCTGGATCACCTTTGCGGAGGCCCTTCGATTAGCGCGTATCGATAGCGCCGACCCGGACCTGGAACAGGACATTGTCGACTGTTTCGCCCAGGAAGGCGTCAACAAGCAGCGGCTGGCAGTATCATCAATTGGGTTGCTGAGACTGGATCCAGAGTTTTCGAAGACACTGCGCGAGTTGTCAGTTGAGGGCGTCGAACCGAACGAGGTGCTGACACCCCATCATGTGGACGTCCTCAGTCATCGGTTGCTGATCGCGTTGTTGTGGCGCGCGATTATTCCCGATTTTGAGTTCGAGCGTCTGCTGACCAACGCCCGCAGAGCGATGTTGCAGGCCTGCCTGAGTCGAACACTGCCCTCGGGAATCGAGAACTTCGCCAACGCTCTATCCGCGAATTGTTTCACCAACGAGTATGTCTTTGCCGTGAGCGATGCAGAGGAGCGATCGGTCGCAAGTTTGGTCGAATGCTTGCCCGTCGACCTGGATAAATTCGACGAAGAGACCCGGGTCTCCTGGGCAATCGTCGGCTGCTACGCGGCACTCCATTCACTACCCGAACTGGCAGGCCTCAACAACACCGCCGCCGAATCGCTGGAGGGCGAGTTCGGAGATCTTGTCCGTCGTCAATTGATCGAACCCCGAAAAGAGGCCGAGTTAAAGCAAACGATCCCAAGCCTCAGCGCGATTAATGACTCGGTGTCACAAAAGGTTCGTGAACAATACGAAGAGAATCCTTATCCCCGCTGGGTAACCGTCAATGCGGGTCGGCCCCGGCCACTCGTCTCGGTCGTAAGGCAGCTGTTTCCGCACGCGCCCGACCTGCCCATACAGGGAAGGCAGGATAGCGATATTCTCATAGCCGGGTGCGGGACGGGGCAAACGGCCGTGCAGGCATCGTACCGGTTAACCAATCCAAACATTCTGGCAGTTGACCTCAGCCGTGCCAGCCTGGCCTTCGCAAAAAGACGCGCGCAGGAACTTGGCGTCGACACGGTTGAGTTCGTGCAAGGAGATATCCTCGAGCTCGGTACGTGCGGGCGCACTTTCGATTTTATCGAGGCCGCGGGTGTGCTTCATCACATGGCGGATCCGCGGGCCGGTTGGCAGGTGCTCCGGGGATTGCTGCGCCCCGGTGGTTTTATGAAGGTCGCGCTCTATAGCGAATACGCGCGACGAAACGTAGCCGCTGCGCGCGCATTCGTGGCGGAAGGTGGCTATGACTCATCTGCGGCAGGAATTCGACGATGCCGCCAAGACATATATGGGCTTCCTCAGGAAGAGGGTGCTCGCCAAGTATCCGGAAGTCTGGATTTCCACGCCGTTTCCCCCTGTCGGGACCTCATATTCCACGTTCAAGAGCAGGTTTACACCTTGCCCGAGATTGCCGATCTCATCGAATCACTGGGACTTAGATTCATTGGGTTCGAACTGCGGGACCGCTCCATTCAGAATGTCTACCGCGACCGTTTCCCAAACGATGACTCGCTGTCCAACCTCGGCAATTGGCACGAGTTTGAGGCCGCGAATCCGGACACATTTGCTGGCATGTACCAAATCTGGACACGCGATATCTCGACCTGAGAGGTGAAGCGTCAGCGCGTTGATTTCCGGTCGTTTGTGACGGGCGGTGACGTTTATTCTGTGACGATATCTGAACGCAGCTGGCGGGCCCGGGTCAGGATTGCATTCTCGAGTTCGGTCGCGGTTCCGATGCCCACACTCGAATCGACCCACCGATTCCCGGAGGCGAGTTGCTGGCGGAATACTGAGACTTTCACTCCGTCGGCGCGCAACTGGCGATCCAGGATATACACGGTCATCTTGAAGCGTTCGGACGGAACTTCGGGCGGGGAATACCAATCGGTGATGATGACGCCGCCAAAAGGATCTACCGAGGACAACGGCATGAAGGCGATGGTGTCGAGCGAGGCGCGCCACAAGAATGTGTTCACACCAATCCCGGCACTGCCCCCGCCACCGGACGTTCGTGTACTGGGGGCACCGACTAGTGGGACGCCCAGTCCATCTAATATGCCGCCGCCAGTATCTACATCGCCGAAGCGCCCCTTTCGGTTTCCATAGTCGATCTCGCCGACGTCACCGACCCGTACAGTGTCACAGCTCATCAGGAGGACTGCCGCACCGCCGGCAATCAACGAGACAAGCGTTCGATTCAGTGAAGTGCGGGCGGTCTTCATGAGCGATATCTATCCCTGACTGTGACTTGGCGCCAACCGTACGCCACAACGCACCAGTCACATATGTCAGCGCTGCTGAAATGTCCATGGCAGTTTGCGACGGCGCATCGGGGCGTGCAACGAAGAATTTTGCCTGGTGAAATTTGCATCCCCGGCGCAACCCAATCGAAAGTCCACGGGGGATGAGAACAGGAGGTTGGCGCACTGTGAAATTAATATCACTGGAACCGGGGAGCGAGTATTTTGCAACCGAAATTTACGTGTTGTCGAAATGCCACAGTTTCGGAATTACTCGAGGAATCCGGGTGAAACGTGCTTGACGACTTCCCCTGTTCTACGGCTATCTAGGCTCGCTTGAAAAGGGGGCAAACCCTTCGACGTCGCCCCGGAGTACCGGGGCTTTAAAGTATCGATCGATAATCAAAGGAATAGAGATGGATAAAAAGTATCTCCTAGGGACCACCAGTTTGGTGGCAGCCACGGTGTTGGCTGGAGGGAATGCGCTGGCCGAAGCCCAGCCCCTCAACATGCAACTCAGTGGTTTTTATAACTTCGACGTGCACCTTTATAGCGAAGATCAAGAAGGCGGTAATGACAACCATGGCATGGTTACCGCTCAAGACGCCGAAGTGAACTTCAATCTGCGCGGCGAACTCGACAACGGCATGAAGATTGGTGGCCGTATCGAGCTCGAAGGTTCCAACAATAATGACCAGATTGACCAGAGTTGGATCACTCTTGAAGCCGGTTGGGGCCGCATCGACCTCGGTGGTATCAACTCCGGTCGCTATAACTGGAGCTGGGGGGTCAATGCACCGAACGTTGCGCATGGCATCTCATCTGGTGTCCAAACTGAATGGCTGACGATCAATGGTGCATTGATTGGATTCATGTTCCGGCGTCCGCTTGGCTCGGCCAACAACGACGCGTCGAACGATGACCAGGGCATCCACTACTATTCTCCGAACTTCAGTGGCTTCCAGTTCGCTCTCAGCTATCGTCCTTCGGTCAGCACCACGACGGGCGGTGGCGGTGGTTCGGAGAACATTGGCCAGATCAATGAGAACACGAACTACCACGATGCCATGGACCTCGGTCTCCGCTATTCGGGTGACATGGGTGGCGTAGGTGTGACGGCGATGGTTGGTTATGCCACCGCTGCGGCACCGAACAATGCCAACAATGGCCTCTCCAATGGTGGTGGCGCCAGCGCGATCGCAGCCTTTGACGACTATGAACTCGTCAGTGGCGGCATCCGTCTGTCCTACGAGGGCTTCCGGATCGGCGGCATGTTTGCCGACGTTTCCGAAGGCTTCTGCGTTGACGGCGGCGACGCTGACTGCGCCGACACTACGGATCGTAGTACCGAAGGTTCCGCTTACACCTTCGGAGTAAGCTATGGCCAAGGACCCTGGGCGGTCAGTGCTCAGGTGCACTCGGGTGGAGTCGAAGATGCCATCGGAATCGCCGGCGACTCGGAGCTCGACGTTTGGTCGGTTGGCGCAAGCTACACGCTTGGGCCGGGACTGCGCGTCATCGCGTCGTACCAAGATGCTGAATTGGATAACGAGGACAACCTTGCCGCCAGCGGCAACGAAGGTGACTCGTTCACCATCGGTCTTGCGGCCGGCTTCTAATCGAAGTCGAACATAAGTTTCATCTTGGGGCGGGATTTTCCCGCCCCATTTTTTTCATTCAGCGCCATCTTATATGGCACTCAGGAAAGCCCGTTCGTTGGTATAATCATCCAACTCGCAACGTTATCGGGGTCGCGTTGAACGAGATTAAAAGCAACCCGCGCGTGTCGCGGGAGTCAGCTGCTGCGCCATCGCCTGAAACTCTTGCGCAGGCGCAAGCTCATATCGCAGAAGCGTTGGACCACTTCGCAGGCGGACGCGTGGTCGATGCCGAAAACTGTCTGCATCAGGCATTAAATCAAGCTCCCGATCACCCGGATGCTCTCCACCTTTTGGGACTGGCGGCGAAACAACGTGGAAACGACGATCAGGCGATAGACTTGATTGAGCAGGCGCTCGATCTCGTTCCTCAGAATCCGGTTTTCCTGAGCAATCTCGCAAATATCTTGCTTGACGCGGGCGAAGTCGAGGCCGCGATCGACCACTATCGCCGCGCGCTCGATGCCGAACCCAGTTACGCGGACGCTCACTTCAACCTCGGAATCGCATTGGAGCGCCGAGGCCAGACCGAAGACGCAATCACCAGCTACCGTAAGACATTGGAGTTGGACGCCGACTTTGTCGCTGCCATACACAATCTGGGCAGCGCACTCGAATCCCTCGGTCGTGTCGAGGAGGCGCTGACCGAATATCGAAAGGCCGTATCCAAGTCTCCTGAGTATGCCCGGGCATACTACCGAATTGCCTCGGCCTCAAATGCAGAACTCGATGAGAATGAATTGAGCAAGATGGAGGACTTGCTTACAACGGTTGAACCCACGAGCGACTCGGCTATTCACCTGCATTTTGGGTTGGCCCGGGCCTACAACAACAGCGGACGGATAGACGCTGCCTTCAGGCAGTGGGTCCTGGGCAACAGGGCAAAGCGGGCGACGCTCGACTACGACATCCAGAACATCACGCGATTCCACGAGCGGATCGCTGAAACATTCTCGCCGGAGTTTCTACATGAGCGGCACGGTGAGGGCGACGATAGTGATGTACCCATATTTGTCGTCGGGATGCCGCGATCGGGAACGACATTGGTAGAGCAAATTCTGGCGAGTCATCCCAACGTAGCGGCGGCGGGGGAACTCCCTTATTTGAGGGATATATCCCGCGGACTTGCCGATCCTTCCAGTGAGAAGGAATTCCCGGAGATTGTGAGTTCACTGCCGGAGGGAGAATTCAAGAATTTGGCCTCTGACTACATCGGCAGGCTTCGCGATTGGGCGCCGGCGGCACCCCATATCATCGACAAGATGCCGGGAAACTTCCTTTATGTCGGCTTGATAAAGCTGATGTTGCCGAATTCCCGAATCATCCATTGTGTAAGGGATCCGATGGCGACCTGCTTCTCCTGTTACACGCATCTGTTTAATTCGCCTCAGCGGTTCACCTATGATCTCGTTGAACTTGGAATCTACTATTCGTCCTATCGCCGCCTCATGGCGCATTGGCATCGCGTAGCACCGGAGAGAATCTTTGATCTCCACTACGAAGAATTGGTCGATGAACAAGAGGCTGTGACCCGAGAGCTTTTGGAATTCTGCAACTTGGATTGGAACGATTCCTGTCTTGCCTTTCACAAGACGAACAGGGCCGTCAGGACCGCGAGCGCACTGCAGGTTCGGAAGCCGTTGTACAAAAGCGCTCTGGACGAGTGGCGCCGATATCAAGGCCATCTTTCGCCACTCCTGGAAGCGTTAAACTAGGTCACCGCCAACATCGAATGGGCCAATCAACCTTGTTGCTGGCGGGTAAAACGAATCGAGTGTTTTTGAGATAGAGGTACGCAGCTTGCCTCCGACACAAGAGCCAAGAGCCAATTCTCTACGCGCTGAGCGACTGGCCCGCGGGTTGGCTGCTGCTCACGAGCTTTTCAAGCGGGGCAAGTTCGATCAAGCCGAGGCGGCGTGCCTTGATTTGCAAGCCAGTGAAGGCAGTGATCCGGATATTCTGACGTTGCTCGGCACGGTGACCATTGAAAGAGGCGATCCCCAAGGATCCATACGCTACTTCGAGGATGCGGTCACACTGGCCCCTGACGCGGCACGGCTTCACAATAATCTTGGCATTGCATTTAAGCGCGCGGGCCGCTTGGACGCAGCAGAGGCTGCCTATCGCCGAGCCCTGGCCATCGACGCTGCGTATGCCCAGGCGTACAACAATCTGGGGGTCGTCCTCATCGAGCGCGACAATTTGGCGGAGGCGGTCCGATGCTTTGAGGCCGCAACCAACCTCGACGAGACTTACTTCGAAGCGCGACGGAACCTGGGCCGGGCGTTGCTGGAATCGAATCAAGTTGAACGAGCGAACACCGAGTTCCGGCGAATGTTGGAAACTTCACCAAACGATATCGGAGCAAATCTGTCGTTGGGAGCAATTGAAAGGCAGGCAGGTCATTTCCAGGAGGCTCAGTCGCATCTCCAACGGGTGCTCGATTTGGAACCAGACCACGCCGATGCCTTGTACCAGAAGGGATTGGTGCTACAGGACCAGGGCGCGCTGCCCGAAGCGCTGGCAGTATTCGAACAAGTTCTTGCCTTGAACTCGACACACGCAGGTGCCTGCAACAGTTTGGGTGTTGTATCACAGGCACTGGGGAATCTTGGGGGGGCCGTCCAATATTTTCGGCGTGCAATATCAGCCCAACCAGAATTTGCCGAAGCTCACAGGAATCTGGCCTTCGCCCGCCGACACGCGGAAATGGACGATGATGCTCGACGAACACAGGCACTTCTGGAAACCGAACTCGACGACGCCTCCGCGATGCATGTGTCCTTCGCGTTGTCGAAAATTTACGACGATCTGGATCAATACGATCAAGCGTTTGGCCACCTGTCGCAGGCAAATGAATTGAAGCGACGTTCGATCGACTACGATATTGGTCAGGAGAGAAACTTTTTTGCCAATCTTGAACGAACGTTCGTTTCTTCATTCTTCGAGGACCGAACCGTTTGGGGCATTGGTGACCGGACGCCAATATTCATCGTCGGCATGCCGCGGTCAGGAACAACACTCGTCGAGCAGATCATTGCAAGTCACCCGCGCGCCGGGGGTGCGGGAGAGATTCTGGATCTTGATCGACTCTTGTGGGACTGCGGAACTGACGAGCGTGAAGGGGACTGGTGCCAAGCGATGAATTCGCTCTCAGGATCCCAGATTGATGACCTGTCCGCATCTTATCTGGAGGGACTCAGGAAAAGATTTCCTGATATGGATCACGTCACTGACAAAACGCCGGGCAACTTCCATTACATCGGCATGATTCGGGTCATGTTGCCAGAGGCCAAGGTGATCAATTGCACCAGAGACCCGGTCGACACATGCTTCTCATGCTACCAGAACTACTTCACCCAAGGGGTCCCGTTCTCCTATTCGCTCGAGGATCTCGGGAATTACTATCGTCTCTATTCCAATTTAATGAAGCATTGGCGACGACAGCTGCCTGGCTTCGTCTACGATCTCAGCTATGAGAGCCTCCTCAACGATCTAGAGGGTGAATCGAAGAAGCTTCTGGCGTTTTGCGGTTTGGAATGGAACCCCGCCTGCCTAAACTTCCATAAGACAGAACGGCCAGTCGAAACTGCTAGCGCGGTTCAGGTGCGCCAACCGATCTATCGGTCGTCGATCGCCCGCGCTGCTCATTACAGGTCGCATCTTGCGCCACTGCGCGACGCCCTGGGCGATGTCGCATGAACCGGGCGGAGCATCGACGTCGGGAGAGTCTGAATAGCAGCTCGGCGACAGCGCGAAAGGTTGAGCGGACTCTCGCGGAAGGTCTGGAACATCATGGTGCGCGTCGTTTTGCAGAAGCACGACGATCGTACAAAAAGGTCCTTCGTCAGGATGCCAGAAATGCACGTGCCTTGTTTCTCATGGGTACATTGGCGCTGCAGGAAAAGGACTATCCGACAGCGGAGTCATTGATCAAGAAGGCGATAGCCGAAGACCCCAAAGACCCCTCATTCCACAATAACCTGGGCGTCATATTGCGTGAGTCCGGACGCCTGGAGGAGGCACTCGACTGCTATCGACAGGCGATAGAACTGCGTCCCGAATACGCCGAAGCACATTGTAATCTGGGCATTGCTCTGAGGGAACTGGGACAGTTGGAGGACGCCATTTTGGCACTCGAACACACCATAGAGCTCGATCCCAGCTTTGGCGGCGCCTATTCGAACCTCGGAAATGCGTATAACGCCGTTGGGCGGACGGGCGAGGCCATGCCCGTCTTCGACAAAGCCCTGGGTTTAAACCCTCACGATCTCTCGGCGCATTTCAATCGAGCGATCGCCAACCAGGATCGCGGTTATCTCGATGCTGCTCAGGATGGCTTTCGAGACGTGTTGCGTTTGCAACCTCAACATGGTGAGGCATGGCGGCTGTTATCAGGTCTCAAAAGATTTGCATCGGCGGACGATAACGACATCGAGGAAATGACCCGCCTGCTCCGTGATGCGACGCTGAAGAAGCCAGACGAGATGCACGTGCGATTTGGACTGGGTAAGGCGCTTGTAGATATTGGGGAATTTGACGACGCCTTCAGGCAGATTGCGGCAGCAAATGCCGCCTATCGCAATTCATACGAATACGACATCGAAAAAGATGCGGAGTATTTCGAGTCGATTCAGGATGTCTTCTCGGAGGAATTCCTGTCGGACCGCGAAGGCTGGGGAAGCGCTTCAGACCGCCCGATCTTCATTGTTGGGATGATGCGTTCCGGGACATCTCTCGTGGAGCAGATACTGGCGAGTCATCCCTCCGTCACGGGCTGTGGCGAATTGACAGAACTGGATCGACTGACACGGAATGATGAAGCTCGTCCGGGCGGTCTGGACTATCCGCAATCGATGCGTTCGCTGGACAGGACACTCTCAAAGTCCCTTGCCGAAGAGTATCTGCGAAGGGTGCAGGTCTATGCGCCCGGCGCGGAACGAACCACCGACAAGATGCCGGGGAATTTTCTCCACATTGGCTTGATACGCGTCTTGCTACCCAACGCCACAATCATCCACTGCGCGAGAGATCCAGTGGACACCTGCCTTTCCTGTTTCCGGAACTATTTCGCTGGATTTCACTCCTTCGCCTATGATCTTGAAGACCTTGGCACATATTACTGTCTGTACCAGAAATTGATGGATCATTGGCGTAGCGTGGCGTCCATAAATTTGCACGAAATCTGCTACGAGGATCTCGTCGCGAATCCCGAGGATGAAATTCGTCGCTTGCTGCACGCATGTGGACTGAGCTGGAATGATCAGTGTCTCAATTTTCACCAAACCACGCGTCCGGTACGAACGGCAAGCGCCGCCCAGGTTCGTCGACCCATGTATAGTTCCTCTGTCGAAGCCTGGCGGAAGTTCGAATCGCACCTCGGACCATTACTCAGGGCTCTCAGTTGACTGACCCGCTACCGGAACTGTCGATAGGTGATCGGTCGCCCAATTTTGTGTTGCCCGGACTGGACGGCGAGTTCTATTCCTTTCATGAACGGGTCCGCGGCAACCGGACACTCTTGTTCCTGAGTTCTGGTCTCGATCAAAAGACTGATTCCATCATTACGGCGCTGGATTCGGCACGGAGAGATTTCGAAGCTCTCGCCACGGATGTGTTGGCGGTCGTCTCGGGTACGGTGGAAGAGGTGGCAGTCAATGCCGCCGCTCGGGAAGCGACGGAATTGCCCTTTCAGATATTTGCCGACGTGAAGGGGAAAATCCTCCAGGGATTTCGTGAAATGCTGAGAGATTCGACATCGACACCGATCAGCCTCGTGCTCGACGCAAATCAACGCGTGTTGATGCGCATCGACGCAGACAACGGCGCGGGCGAGTATGTCGACAGCACCATTGCCTACTTGAAATCCGTTCCGCAGCCGTCCGACCGACATGTTCTCGGCAACTCGGCCCCAGTGCTCCTTGTTCCAAATGTCATCGAGCCGGAACTATGCTCCGCACTGATCCATCGCTGGCAAACCATGGGGCATGAGGAGGGCAAGGTGCAGTCGGTATTGGATGGGCGTGATCATGAGAGGGTGGCCTTTGAAGGTAAGCGGCGGCTGGATCACTACATTCAAGATCAGGCATTGACGCGAGAGCTTGGGCTACGCGTGGTTCGGCGCCTTGCTCCCGAAATTGAGAAAGCCTATCGGTTCGAAGGATTTCGCCTCGATCCGTTTCTCATCGGATGCTATCAGGCTGAGAGAAAGGATTTTTTTCGTCCGCATCGGGACAACCTCTCGCCGACCAACGCAGATCGAATGTTTGCCCTCAGCATTAACCTCAATGCGGAAGAGTATGATGGCGGCGATTTGCGATTCCCCGAGTACGGACCCCATCTGTATCGCCCCGGTACCGGCGCTGCTCTCGTATTCTCGTGCTCGCTCATACATGAGGCGTTGCCGGTGACCAGGGGTCGCAGATTCGTCTTGCTGAACTTCATGCGCGATGTTCGTCCTCCCGGCGCACCGCGAACGGGACGGCCAGCAGGTGGCGCATGAAGAAGGCAAGAAAATTTCGGCTTGGTCGAGGCTGGCAATCTCCGTCTCACTTGTCGCCAAGTCTGGATTGAGATAGATACCGCTGGTTATAGACGGCTCTCAGCCCTGAACCCGTCATGGGTCATTTTATCGGCGAGAGCTGGTTGTACACACCGTCTCAAATGAGGGAGCATTGTGCCTGGAGTATTGTGGCTCGCGTCGTATCCCAAGTCGGGTAACACTTGGGTTCGTGCATTCCTTGCCAACTATTTGGTGAATGCGGACTCACCAGTATCAATCAATGAGTTGCCCGAGTTTGTCAGGGGCGATGGACCCAAACACTACTACGAGGAAGTCCTCGGCTATCCTATTAGCAAGCCGCTTTCGCCCAAGGAAACTCAGGAACTGAGACTTATCGTCCACGAAAAATTTGCGTACGAAAGCCAGAACACAACGATCGTCAAGACACACAACGCCATCGCCTATTTGGACGACATCCCGACCATCAATCCCAAAGCGACAGAGGGCGCCATCTACATCATGCGCAATCCGCTCGATGTAGCCCTCAGTTATGCGCATCACTATGGCATGACCTACGACAAGGCCATTGAAAGGCTTGCATCAGAGCAGAACTCGTTAGGCGGCACCGAGAGGCAGGTATTTCAGTTCTTGGGGAGTTGGAGCGAACATGTTCGGAGCTGGGTCGAAGCACCGGGACTCAAGCTCCACGTAATGCGGTACGAAGATATGATCATCGATGCACCGGCCGCGTTCACGAAGCTGGTAGAATTTCTCGAACTTCCGGATGAACCGGGGCGGTGTGAAAGAGCAGTCGAGTTCAGTTCCTTCGAGTCGTTGACGGATCAGGAGAAGTCGGAGGGATTTGTCGAAGCCGTTCCGGCTCGTGAACACCCTGCATTTCTTGGTACGGAACTGGCTCGGGTCCCTCAAACCGCGAAGTATAGAGGCGAGAGCCGCATTCGGTTCTTCCGGGAGGGAAAACTGGGAATGTGGCGCGATGAGCTCAGCTCGGAACAGGTCGCACGCATCATCGAGGACCATCGCGAGGTTATGTCCGCGCACGGTTATCTCGATGAGAAGGATGAGCCGGTGTTCTGAGTGATGGTCGGATTCATCCCAGTTGTTCCAACCAGTATTGCGGTCCTTCATCTCCTGCTTCTCGAATTTCGAGACAGGCACTGAGGACCAATCTCCAATGAGCAAAGGCGATTGAGTGGTAGATCACAGTTGGCCACTGCTTAACCTCCTGATTATCGGCCCAAAGGAAGCGGGCGCGTCAGAACTGACGAAGTGCCTCTCGGGTGAAATCGGCGGTGTATTCTCCGCCGAAGAGAGAAACTACGTCGCGATAGATGTCTCGGCAGACCCTCGGGGCACGATCCAGCAGGTCATGCAAGGGACAATTGTTGCTGACGGCGCCGTTCTGGTCGCAGACGCATCAGATGGGCGCACCGAATCGCTGGAGAGTATTGGCCTGCTGCTGTCGAACATGGGTGTCGATCAGGTCATCGTGGCACTCAACAAGATTGATCTGCTGGACGGGCCCGCACGACTTGATGCGGCCAGGGAGCGCGTTCGCCAGCTCATGCCTCAGGTGGACCTGCAATGCCTGTCGATCGTTCCACTGTCCGCAAAGACATGTGAAAACGTCTGTGAGCCGGAAGGTATCGGGTCGGGAAACGACGGCCCCACCTTGTCCGAGGCTTTGAATGGATTTGAGGCACTGCCCTCATTGGCTGATCAGCCGCTGCGGCTTCCACTGACGACATCCACTGAGCGGCAGGGCTCGCGGTTTTATGAAGGTCGCCTGCGAAGCGGGGTGCTGGTCGAAGGCGATCAAGTACTGCTTTCGCCATCCAACGCGCTGGCTCGAGTGGCTCGAGTACAAATTTTGGATGGCAGGCAGTACGCTCAGATCGCCCATCCTGGTGATCAAGTATCTCTCCTTCTCGATATGGACGGCCACATCGAGGCCGGGGAACTGCTGAGTCATGTCGAGGAGGCACCGATCGAGTCCGATGTTTTTCGTGGAAGGATTCTTTGGCGCCGCAAAGAACCGCTGACGGCAGGGGCTAGAGTGGATCTGGATGCGGGAGGGTCAGTGGTCCAGGCAGAAGTTCAGTCAATTTCTCGCTGCATCGATGCGACTGATCCCCAAAAAGAAACATCGAACGATTTACTGCCGGGGCAGGTTGGAGAGGTGATCCTTCGGGCCGTAAACCTAATAGCCATCGACACCCGAGCGACGTGTCCGGCCAACTCGCGATTACAGATCTTGGACGAGCAGGGTGTCGCGGGAGTCGGGTCCATCAGCATGGACGGCTACGCCGACCAAAGGGGTGTTGTCACGGTCCGAGCCACGAACGTGACTCGTGTCGCACATCAGGTCAGTACCGACGCCCGTGTGAACAGGCACGAGCATCGTGGAGCAGTACTATGGTTCACGGGCCTCTCCGGAGCCGGCAAGTCCACTTTAGCAATCGAAGTGGAGCGGGCCATGTTCGAGAAGGGTTATGAGGTTTACGTTCTCGACGGAGACAACATCCGGCACGGCTTGAACGCAGATCTCGGATTCTCGCCTGAAGATCGCTCGGAAAACATTCGGCGCGTTGGGGAAGTTGCGGCGCTGTTCTCGCGGGCGGGCATCGTTGCGATTTCAGCCTTTATTTCTCCGTACCGTTCGGATCGCGCCCGTGCCCGCGCAGCGGCCGGAAGCGATTTCCACGAAGTCTATATAAAAGCACCTATCGAAGTGTGCGAGCGACGCGATCCAAAGGGACTGTATGCACGGGCTCGCAGCGGCGAGCTTAGGGAGTTCACTGGCATCTCCGCACCCTATGAAACGCCGGAATCGCCAGAACTCACCGTCGATACCGCAACCCATGACGTTGCGGCTTGTGTTGCACAGGTGATTGCCTACGTCGATTCTGAATTGTCGATTTCTCCGCAGTCGCCGCCGTCTAGTTCCTAGCGCGGGTAATTCCAGAAATGCCGGCGATACCGATTGCGCCGGAATTCGATAGACGTTTTCCGCTTTCTGCTGTCACGCCTCCCAGCGCGTAGACCGGGTATCCCCTTTGTAGACGCTGCACTCCCGTGACCCACGAAGTAAACCGTACGGGCCCGATTGTTGCAGCATTCGGATGGCTCTCCGTGGGAAATACTGAGCCCAGCAGCGCAGCATCCGATCCAGCGCGCGCCGCCAGGACGAGGCTTTTCCAGGTGTGCGCTGCGGTTGTGATGAGCCAGCAGGGGCACCGCTGCCGCCACGACGTCGCTTCCATGATTCGTGCTTCGGGAAAGTGGACGCCGTGCGCTGCTACACGCATGGCCATCGGTCCGTCACCAGCAATCAGCAACCGAAGACCACGTCGGCGGCATAACATCGACAACTCCTTGGCCAATTGAGCCCGATTAGGATCGTTGTAGTGCCGGAGGATAACGCCGGACCCATGGGGTAAACGGGCCGCAGCCGGAAGCGGGTCGGCTAAACGCTTCTCGTCGGTGAGCAGTAGCAGGGGCGGATAGAGGTGCCCGGCAGGGTGCCGTGAATTGAGGCTGTTAGCGAGGTCTGATAGGGTCATGGAAAGAGACAAAAATTTTCCGCGACAGTGCCATGAGTGTTGAAACTCCGCAATTAGCGGCTGACGAATCACATACGATTGACGTTGCGGCCAATCTTCAAGCGGTACGAAACCGTGTTGACTTGGCCGCAAGACAGTCCGCCCAAGGCAGCGAAGGTGTGAGTCTGATTGCGGTTTCCAAGACTCATGATGCCTCACGAATTAGACCGGCCCTCGATGCGGGTCATCGTGTATTCGGAGAGAATCGTATCCAGGAAGCCGCGGCCAAATGGCCGGAATTGCGGGAGGTCTATGACACTCTCGAACTCCACCTCATTGGTCCGCTGCAGACCAACAAGGTGAAAACCGCCATCGCCCATTTCGATGTGATTCAGACCGTTGACCGGCCTAAGTTGGCACGAGTCCTGGCGGAGGAAATGACCAGAAGCGACCGGCGTCGTGAGTGCTTTGTTGAGGTGAATGTCGGCGAAGAGCCACAAAAATCAGGGATATTGCCGAGAGAGGCAGACGCCTTCATCAAGGAATGCCGGGACCAGTTCCAGCTTCCCATACGCGGAGTCATGTGCATCCCACCGATCGGGCAGGAACCCTCGCCATATTTCGCGCTCCTGGCAATGATCGGTGAACGGAATGGATTGTCGGCGGTCAGCATGGGCATGAGTGGCGACTACGAGGTCGCAATTGCGTTTGGTGCGACACACGTCCGGGTGGGGACGGCAATTTTTGGACCTCGTCAGCGCTGACTCGGGAAGCGGACGACTTTCTGGTGTTTACCCGCGAATATTGATCCGGGTGTCGCTCGTGCAGTCGTGCAGGACCTCCAATAGATCGTCGATCGCTAACGCCACGCACCCTTGAGTCGGACCAAGATTTTCGGCGGCGACATGAAGGAAAATGGCACTGCCGCGGCCTGGGATCGGTGGCAGATCGTTAAAACCGATTACCGTGATGATGTCGTACAGGCAGTCTTCCCGCCACAACTCCTCGGATTTGGCTGAATACGGTAAGGTAACGTGCTGATTGTAGCGTTCGTCCATGGGGTCGTCGCACCATCCATCCTCTTCTCGGAGGCTTCGGACGGGAAGCGCGGTTCGGGGTTTATCTAGTCGATCGGGACGGTAGAGCACCTGCCGTAGTGGAAATTCACCCGCCGGCGTCGCGCCATCACCCTCGTGTTTGTCAGTTGTGACACCGCTGCGACCCAGGGCGCATGTGTACGTCACTCCCCTGAACGTCAGGACGCCGCCACCGCTCACTTCAATTTGTGACATGAGGGACAGTTTACACGTCGCGAACAGTGCCGGGCCCCGTACGAGGGCAGATTTATTTGAGTGGTCCGATGGGAGGTGTGCTGCGGCAGCGCCGAGGCTATTTGCTTGTGCTGGATTGAGCCTCGTCTGCGAGTTTGGCCCATTGCTGGCATGTCTCATAGAGCTTCAACACAGCGGCGACGTCGACACCACTCTGCGTGATAGCCTGTAATTCGCCCACGCCGGGTAGCTGTGTCAAATCGGCAGGATCAAGTGCTGCGTTCACGCTGCTGAAGGGTGAGTAGTTTTCTCTCTTGAGCCAGCCGCTGTCGAGCAGGTTTCTCACAGTCGGAGTCTGAGCGAGTTCAGTTCCGGACGCCGCGGTCGCCGGCGCGGTATTCAGCTCGTAGGTTTGAAGGGGTTGATCCGTGAGGGAGCTGTCATCAGTGCCGGCGAACATAGGTGATGGCGGTGTGTTGTCACCATCCACGGAATCGCCGTTGGAGAACAACGCGGCGACATGCTCTCCCACATCCTACACCACTCTCGGGATGCCCCCCAACAGAGTCCCGCCAAACATTCTGGCGCCGGGTGCAATTTCATCCCCGGTAATCTCGCGATAGATCGTTGCAACGCCCGGGATGGGTTGCAGGGGATTTACCAGATCAATGAGATCGGCAAAGGAGAATCCATCCTCTCCCCAAAACTGGTGACCCTGTTCGCCTGACAGATTGACGGAGCCGACAGGTGTCTCGAACTTGTCGAACCCGTAGTTCCGATCCGGTGTGGGTGCAGTAGGTGTGATGGCCACAGCGTTGACGCAGAAATGATTGATCCTCGTTGATACAAGCAATCCCCGAGCCAACCTGACTCTTTTATTATCAATAGGTTAGGCGGACATAATAGGTGAAGGTCCTGCCGATCCGGCAACAACTGCCTACTTCCCCCCAATACATGTGTTTCCAGTCGAAGATCAGAATTCGTGACCGGCCCGCTTGGACTTGGCATCCAGATAGTGAGCGTTGTGTGGGTTGGCGGGGAAAGCGTGTGGCACCCGTTCGGCGACGTCGATTCCGCACTGAACCAGGCCGGCTACCTTCTTTGGGTTGTTGGTTAGCAGTCGAACCCGGGAAATACCGAGCAATTGCAGCATCTGGGCCGCAGGCTCAAAAATTCTTTCATCCGCCTCGAAGCCCAATCGTTCATTGGCATCATAGGTATCAAATCCCTGATCCTGAAGGCGGTAGGCGCGAAGTTTATTGATCAACCCGATGCCGCGCCCCTCCTGCGCCAAATACAGTAATACGCCGCCACCCTCCTTGGTCAGTAAGTCAACTGCTGCACGCAACTGGGTGCCGCAGTCACAACGCAGCGATTCGAGTAAGTCACCGGTAAAGCATTCAGAGTGCAACCGCGTTAAGACCGCAGAGCGACGACTCGGTTCACCAATGATGATTGCGAGGTGTTCTATGCCGCCGTCGCGGGGTCTGAAGGCAACAATCTCAGCCAACTCCGATCCGGCCAATGGCACGCGTGCGGAGGTCACACGAACCAATGTGTCCGAGGTGTCGGTCTGATACGTGAGGATGCTCTCGACTGAAACCAGCATCATATCGTGAGAGATCGCGAAGTCTCCCGCATGCTGATTCTCCACGTTTCGAACCGTGGCGGTCACCACAGCCGGCAAGAGCTTGGCGAGCTTGCAAAGCTCTACGGCCGCGGAAGACGCTTGCGAAGGAGGGGCTTCCATGACCGAAAAGGGACCACGCAAGGGGTGATCAAGATCCGCGGTTGGATCCGCCAACTCTCGGATTGCTGCTGGATCCAGACGGTTCTCAATTTGCAGTGCCGTGACCGCCGCACCACTCGGCGGGATATGAAGAACTGCGGCGCGTTCGGCGGTGATTACCATGACTGGAGGCACATCACCGATCTCCGAAAGAAAATCCGCCGTGTCCTTGGTCACCTGCTCCGCTGGAACGGCAACGACATACTCAAAACCGCCGGCTGCCACAACTACTGGCAATCCACGACGTAGATCTGATATCGCTCGGTCAACGGACCGTATCGATCGGCCGATTTCGTGATAGTCCGGCGCGGTCAGTCCGTCATGGCGCTGGCCGGGAATGTCGTTGCGGTCTTTCATGCGGGCGGAGTATAGCTGATTCGCCTGGGAACACATGGGGCCCCGGTGCGGTCGGCAACGGGTGGAGTACGCGATCTTGTCCGCGAAAGGACGGCGATTGATATACCGGGACTTCAGTCAGGCTCAGCTCGACGAGCAGTACAACAATCTGGCCCGGATCCCCGATCACGAAGCCTATGTTGCACGGTGGGCGGCCGACAGCGAGCGTTATCGGTCACATGCAAATTGCCGGCTGGACATCGCTTATGGCGATCATCCTCGCCAGCGACTGGATCTGTTCTTTCCTGGCGATTCCATAAGCCTCCGCAGCGCACCAATTCATGCGTTTGTTCACGGCGGATACTGGTATGCGCAAGCCAAGGAGAACTTCTCGTACGTTGCCGACGGTCTGACCGACAGCGGCATCATTGTTGCCGTAATCGAATATGCCTTGTGTCCCGAAGTCTTGATTTCCGAGATTGTCAGACAAGTTCGCTCAGCCATGTCGTGGTTGTGGTTCAACGCCGGAACGTTCGGGGGCGATCCCCAGTGCCTCTCTGCGTCCGGGCATTCGGCGGGCGCTCACCTGGTTGCCATGTCTCTGGCGACGGACTGGCCAACCTTCGATCAGAGACTGCCGATCAATATCGTTACCAGTGGTGTGACGATCGGAGGGGTGTTTGACCTGGAGCCGATCCGCCTGAGTTTTTTGAATGAAACACTTGGCCTGGATCGTATCACGGAACGCCGTGAGAGCCCCATGCAAAACTTGCCCTCAGATCAGGTTTCACTGGTCGTCATGGTCGGTTCCGAAGAATCATCAGAGTTTATTCGGCAATCCAATGACTTCGCCAGTGCCTGCATCGGCAAAGGAATCGACGCCAAACTCATGGTCATTCCCGATCATCACCATATATCTGTCATGGATGAGTTCAGAGGTCCCAACGGAGAGATCACCGCCGCAATCAAGCAGCAGGTTGAGAGACGCCAGAACGCAGAATGACTCGGTGACCCAAGCATATTCGCGGAGGTTGTCGGGTTGTGTAGCATGCTTGACGGCCAAACTGATGTGAGGCGATAGGTCTTAAATGACAGCAAAAAGAGTACTTCTTGTTGAGGATGACGACACTCTTCGCGAGTCGCTGTCTGAACAGCTCGACATGCATGAGGAATTCCAGACCACGTCTGCGTCGAGCGGCAGCGAAGCGCTCGAAGAAGTCAAAGGCGAGCACTACGATCTTGTTCTGCTCGACATCGGACTTCCCGACCTTGATGGGCGCGAGGTCAGCCGCATGATGCGCCGCGCTGGCGTGAAATGCCCTATCATAATGTTGACAGGCGCTGATTCGGATGCGGATACGATCCTTGGACTGGAGTCCGGCGTCAACGATTACATCACCAAACCGTTCAAGATGGGTGTCCTGGTAGCCCGGATGAGGGCGCAGCTCCGTCAGCATGAGCAGAGCGAGAACGCGGTATTCAATATCGGGCCCTACGTATTTCGACCGAGCGCAAAGCTTCTCACGGAAGAGGAGGATGGGCAGAAGGTGCGTCTCACCGAGAAAGAAACTGCAATCCTGAAGTATCTCTACCGGGCGGGCTCGAAGGTTGTCTCGCGAGACACGCTGTTGTCAGAGGTATGGGGATACAATACCGGCGTGACGACTCACACGCTCGAGACCCACATTTACCGGCTGCGCCAGAAGATCGAGCGCAATCCCTCCGGGGCTCAGATTCTGGTTACGGAACCCGGCGGCTACCGGCTCGTAACATAAACCCCTTGGTGTTTCCGTCATCATCTTGAGCAGTATGAACTTCGGGCCGCTTTCGCTGGATGTAAGCGGTCGGTCTAATGGCCTGTAAACCTGGGTGCGCGTTTCTGAATTTTCGCGGCGACGCCTTCGGTGATGTCTGTGGAGTCGAAGCATTCTGCAATCGCCCGTTTTGACTCCGTTTCATCCAGCGTCCCGTCGGCAATTTGATTGAGAGCACGTTTCATCCCCCGGACCGCGAGAGGGGCCAGTGCCGCAAGTCTCTGCGCCAGCTCATTCGTTCGTTTCTGCAACATTGATGTTTCCACCACCCAGTCAAGATAGCCGAGACGATGCAGCTCGTGGCAATCCAGGGGTTCCGCCGCCAGTAGGATGCGCTTCGCGGCGCCAAGTCCAAGACGAGTGTGAAAGCGTTGGAGACCGCGGACACCGTAATGCACTCCAATTTCAGCGGCGGGCAGGTGGAGGCTTGATCTCTCAACCCCGATTCGGAAGTCGCACGCCAGGGCCAGGTCGGTGCCTCCACCGTAGACATTGCCGTTCAGAGCGCAGATCGTTGGCAGGGACAGGCCCTCCACGCGATTGACCGCCCGTTCAAACGGATCTTGAGTCCAGTCCACAGAGTTAATCTGGTTGATGTCGAATCCGGAACAAAACGTCTTGGAACCAGTCCCGGTGAGAACCACGACTCGACAACCGGGCTGGTTTTCTACATGTTCTAGTGCCGAAATCAGTGCAGCCAGTTCGTCGACGCCGAGCTTGTTGTGCTGATCAGGTCGGTTGAGCGTGATCGTCGCTCTTTCACCATTCATTACCAATGTGACGTAGTCTGATGCCATTCCCCATCATTTCTGAAAGTTGTCCCGGAGCCGTCTTTGGTGGAGTTTCCGCGCAACACAATCATTGTGTGAGAAACACCTATTTAGCTCTTTCGTGTCATATCACAGTAAGGCACAATACGCTGGGGAATTGGTGGTGTGGGCGTTGGCCGAAGGGGGGCGTTTGACCACTTCGGATGTATTCAGTGTGAAGTTTTGGGGGGTTCGCGGAAGCATTCCGTGCTCCGATCCCGGCACAGCCCGCTATGGCGGCAATACTTCCTGTCTCGAAG
>MDTE01084214.1_pt1 | contig 26608 bp, 32 predicted proteins | sample 811231 | NCBI WGS metagenome assembly MDTE01 (sample SAMN05326651, study PRJNA326480) | marine metagenome | isolation source: seawater | place: Indian Ocean: Red Sea | collected 2010
GTCAAAGAACCAGATTTTACTCTTGCGTAAGTTTGACCAAATAATGTAATTGTTCCATCTGAATACATATATGGAGATGTTGTTGTAGCATCATAATTATATAGACCTGTTGCGCCTTCTAAACTCCTATGAGGAGCATAATTTTCTGGCCCATCAAAAGCACTTCTTGTAACTAAATCTAAAGTAGTTTTTAATTCTTGGCCTTCTTCAAAATTAAGAGTCATAGTATTAACTTGGCATCCAGTGAATACCTTTGAATACATAGATGCACCATCATCATTTAAAACATATCTGTTAGTATTTGTAGCCTTATTGTAACTCACATCTAAAGCGAATGAAGGTAAATCATGACCATTTAATTCAGTAAAAGAATAAGCAATAGTACCTGTGCCAATATCTTTTAATGAACCTGTAGCAGATGGGGGATATTCATTTCCTCCAATCGCTCTAAAGAATTTAGTGCTATTATCTCCAGCAGTAACTGTTGAACTACTACCGCTAATAGCAGTATTTGTAGCATCATGTGTTACGGAATCAATTTTACCTAAAGCATAATATAACCAAGAACCATTGTTTAGTGAAATATCTAAAGAACCACCACTAACTGTTTCAGCACCCTTATACTGATGTGCAAAATTTCTTGTTCCTGAAACAGCCAAATTAAGTTGTTTCATTTCTACTTCCACATTAGGTGGAGTAAAAGTATTAACTACTCCTAACCAATTATCAGCAAGTAAAGCGTGTCTGCTACCACTATTAATACTCATTTGTGGGGCAGGAACGGGCGCACCAAATTTTTGAATTGTAGCAGTAATACTACCTGATGCTAATGCAGTATCAATAGATACATCAGTAGTAACAGTAGTAGCGTCATTATCTACAATTGTTACATATTGTGTGTCTGAACCCTCTACTAGTTTAAGTTCGCACCCAATATACAAATCAGGAACTAATTTAATTGTTGTATCATTAAAAGTTATTACCTTACCACTATAGGTACATGATGTTCCCAATAATATATTGCTTTCTGGTATTAGTGTTGCTTGTGCTCCTGCACCTACATATATTTCATTACTCATTTTATTCACCTTTTTTATGTATTTCTTCCGAATCTTTTCATCTCGATAGATAATTTATAACCTAGCAATCTTTTGCCTCTATCATTAGCCTCACTTCTACTAGTTAATTTAATTAGTTCTGCACTTTCTTCATTTGCAGTTCCAGCATTAACAGTAGGCCGAAGTGCGTTATCTTCGATGATGAATCTGGCTATGCGATATAAGGCTTGCAGTCTATCGCGTGAAAATGTTAATTCGGTAAAGTCTCTTCGATGTAATACACGAATATGTAACGTAAATGTAAAAGTTTCATTACGAACCGCATAATCAATTGTTGGATATTCAGTACTGCTACTGTCTTCAAAAACTACAATAACCGATTGGGAGTCAATATCTACTCTTCTTCCTTCATTAGGGGCTATTGACCTAACATCAATAAATCTAGGAGTTTCGATATGAGCCGTTGTTATATCGCCCCTCGATTGCAGCGTTGATGCTGCAGAAGACCAATTATCACTTAATAATTCAATGATAAATGTTACTTCATCCATGACGAAATCTCCTCTGCAATTTGTTTATCTAATTGTTTTTTAAAATTATCCATTGCATTTTTGAAGATTTGTTCATCTGAGAAACTAATATCAAACCCTATTTCTCCTTGAATATCTTTTAATGCTTCATTTCTTTCTTTCTCGATTTCCAATAACCTTTTAAAATCTGCTATTAAATCTTTCATAATATCACAGACTGTAAATTGTAATCTTTTTACCGTTGAGTATTTCCATTGCTTCTTCTTTCAGAATATCATGCTTAGTCTTCAAATCAATATTTGAACCTGTTTCAGCAATCAATATAGAATTATCATCATGTCTAATAACTTCTGCGGCAACTAGTTTAGTAGCGGCTTCATGTATAACTCCCGGAACTCTTGAATCACCACTCATATAAGTTACTTTACATGAATGATTCTGAACATATGGATAATTCTTTAAGAAGAATATTTTACCTTCTGAATCAATTGTCCAGTAATCTCCCAATCTGCGCTGGTCTTGATTATCTGTAAAATTAGTTTTAGTTCCAGAAGTGCAAGCAATAGTGCAATCAGAACCATCTTCTCCCGGTAATAAAGAAGAAATAATTACTTTACTACTATCATCAGTAGCAGTAGAAGCATAAAAGAAATTAGATATACTTCTTGTTAATGAACCACTAGTAGCAGTTTTAGATTTAGCACTAGTAGCACCTGTAAATTGAGCAGTTTTCTTTGGGAAAGTTTCATTAATTAATGCTACAATTTCTTGAGCAGTAGTTTTCTTCCCATAAGAACCAAAGAAATCAGTACCTTCTGTTAAAACAAAACTAAAGTTACCAACTCCTAATGTAATTGTATAACCTGAACCACTTGCAGGTGGAACATAAGAAGCCGTAGCAGATGCTAAATCAACGTAATTATTTCCTTGCCAAACTTCAAGTCTAACTATTTTCATTACTTTAGGTCTTTCTAATTGAATAAAACCTACATAATCTTTGTATGGTTGAACCGGATAATATGTGTGCTTAAAGAACTCAAAGTTATGAAATTCATCTTTATAAATTAAAGGTCTAAATGGATGGCCTACTTTATCATCTATCTTATCTTCGACCCTTTTAATTATTGAACCGACTTCTCCCCTACTTGGTGTAGTAGTATCTGTAAATTCATTAATTTGCAATAATGCAGACACATCATGGTGTCGAGTATAATATCCATTACCTTGTGAATAATTGACGTTTATGTTTGTAAAATCGCTAGGAGAATATGCTTTACTCAAATCTTTCCACCATCCTTGTTAATGATATATAAGCAGATTTAATTCTGCTCATAGTTGAAATGTCTTCTGTATTTACTTTCTTATCTTTTCTTTCTGAACTAGATTCTTTTCTTTCTTTTTTACCAGCAAGATTTGAAAACTTAGAACCTAAGAAAGTAGGATTTGCAATGTTAAAATCAATAGTCGAATTAGTTAATTCTTCTATTTTATCTATTGTAATTAAAGGAATAAATGGCTCTATGGTTTCTTTAACCTCTTCACTCACTAATTCTTCGCCTTCTTCTTGGGCTTCTTCTATTTCTTTTCTTCTTTTTTTACCTTGAGAAGCACTTTCATATTCAAAAGAGATACTATCTTCTGTTTCTTGGGGTGAAATTTTCTTATATCCCATACTTCTCAAAATATTAAAAATACTTTGTGTTTTTATTCCATCTTTACTAAATAAATCCATGCCCTTAAATTTCTTCCTATAGGAAAAAACAATTTCATATCTGCCTACACCTAACTTACCACGATTAGGTGTAACTGCAGACATTAAAGAGGCTTTAATAGGATTCATAGAATTTCCTGATAAATCTAAATCAGGAGTTTGATTAAGTAAATTCTCTAAAATATTTATAATTTCATTATATTCTGAAACAGTTTTATTAATATACATTCCTTCAAATTCTACATTTTCAGTATCAGTTACTCTCATGTTTTGAATGCTACCAACTCTAGAACTATCATCACCACTAGATGCTAAAAATCTTTGAGCAATAGCATCTTTAATATCTTTAGAGTCTTTTTTCTTAGCAGTTTTAATTTTTCCAACTTTAAGGTCAGTTAAATCTTTACCTCTTGGTATTAGTTTTTGCAATGTTAATACTTCTTTAATATAACTTTCACTATCAAAAATTAAAGCAGTTTTTTGCAATTTAATATGTTTCTTAATAATGTTAGGATAATATATTGGTTTACTATCCAGCCAATTATTAATAAAACTTGATTCAGTTCCTTTAACACTTTCTAAATCATATTTTAATGTTTTATTATATTTACCACGATTAAGCAAATCTTTTACTTTAAATCCTTTCAGATTTTTAGATAATTCTGATGAAAATATATTATTATCTGAAATTAATTCTCTTTGAACTAAATCATCATACAATAATTTTAATTGTTGTTTATCTATAACTTCTAAAAAGTGATTCAAATATTTAGAATAGTCATCCAATGAAAAAGAATAATCAGAAATTTCCACAGTATCGGAATCTATTTTTTTATATTCTGCAGGACTAAGTAAATCATATACTTCATCATCTAAATTATTCAATCTATTATCCATTTCATTAAATATATAGAGAGCCATTTTTTCATAAACATTACTCGCCATTAACTTATTATGGTTTTGCTGTATCATAGAAGGAGTTAAAACTATAGTCTCATTAATAGGACTATAATCATCTTCTATGACGACACGCTCGACCATAATTTAACCCCCATGTTAAAATCACGCCAACCATTTAGCCCATGCTACAGTTTTACCAATTGCCGATGCTAAACCTAAACCACTTTCCGGTGGATTATAAGTCATTTGACCCGAAGCAGGGTCAATCCAATATGGATTATTATATTGGTCATAACCTGCAGGTGGAACAGGATAACCAGATTGATTATTAAGAGCCATTTGTTGTTGCATCATTTGTTGATTCATTCCACCCATAGCAGGTGCGCCTTGAATATTAGGTGGTTGCTGTGATTGTTGTGGTTGTCCAACATTAAATCCTTGTGATTGTAAATATTGTTCTTTAGCCATTTTTCTTTGCATAATCACTTCTGTATTAAGTGCTGCACCTAATATATTTTGTAAATCTAACTGTATATTTTCAGCAGTAATTGTTTCATATTCCCTTAAAGAATCTGGATGGACTTCTAAATCTCCACCTGTTCCAGAAACAAATTTCATCTTAGGAAGCATTTGACCTAATACTCTTTCTATTACATCTTCTAACATTTTCTCAAATGCAGTTAAAAATGCTTCCCCATGATAATAGAAAAATTCTTCTACATGATTTTCTTGAAGCGTCAATAAATTATTCATTGACTTAAATTGTTCTTGCGAATTGTTCGTTAGTTGTTGCGATAATGCTGAATTACTTGTTCTCCACGCCATATTATTCTACCACCTTTTCTTCTTCTAATTTTACTCCTTCTTTTAATAAACTTTTGATTCTTTCATTTAATGAATCAGTTTCAATAATTAATCTAAATAATTCTTCTTCTTTAGATTCCGATAACCCTTGAGGAGGTTTAATAGCCCAACCTAAAGAAGATAAACTAGAAATGTCTGTTTCTTTTAGTGAAGTTAATGGGCCTGATGCTAATGGATTCAATGATTTAGCAGAAGGAATATATGCACTAAAAGATAAACCATGTTCATCTGCTAATATCTGTTGCTCAAGCATTTCATATTGCCTATGAATATGTGCGTGTTTTTCACAATAAGTTCCTCTCATTGGATAACCCTTTCTAACTTTATGTAATGGTATTGGTGGCCTTATAGGGTCGCCACCATCCCATATTTTTTGTGTTCCACATACAACACATCTATCTTTCATATTAAAAGCAAATCTATATGGAATTTTAAGAAATCTCTTCTTTTCAGGTAATAACACTTTAACAATTTCTTTTAATTGTTTCTTAGGTTTTAATGATTTAAATTCATAAGTCATTACTGTTCCTGCGGCTCTCGCTAATTGCTTAGGGGGGAGAAATGGATTTGTTTCCACTATACCATTAGATGCACCAATTAATGTTGGTGGTTGAAATTGCATACTCATATATAATGCCTCCGTAAATAATTATCTACAATTGAAGAATTTAATTCTGTTAGTGTTGTTGTATTCATTTTACCACCTAATAATCTTTAATCATTGTTAATATTCCACGATACACCATTTCTGAATCTGATTTAGCACTTACTATATATTTAAAACAAGGTATTCCTGCATCATTTAATTTAGCCATTCCACTTTTAAAAGGTTCAAATATAGGATGATGTTTCATTTCTCCTTCATGTTCATATCTATCTTTCCATATATCATATTTATTTGCCCAAATACCTACTGCAACCGGATAATCATGTGATTTCTTTTTATGTTTTTTTGTGTCTTTATCCCAATAAGGAGAGCATATCGTATCTACTAAAAATGTCCAGCATAATTGTTGTTCTATATCATAATGTTTATTCATATGTCTATCATCAATCATAAAAATAATATACTTTATTTTCCTTGTTTTCATGTCCTTTATCCATTCAGTCCAATATATTGTTTCTCCACCAACATCAGAAGTCTTTACTGTATGAACATCACCATCAATCTTAATTGTTTTTCTTAATGCTCTTTCTCTCCCAACAGTTCTATTTTGTATATCCGGTACTTCTCCTCTAGTCCTTAATTGATGATGTAATGTTGTTTTTCCTACCTGTGTTGCACCATAAACTCCAAATGGAACTGAATGAACTCTTCTCCACAATTTGCCTAAATTCTCCGCTACAACTATTATGAATCCCGCCATTAACGACATTTAATATTACCATCCTATTCACCATAAATGATTCCAAAAGTTAGTTAGTCCACCCCAAATAGAACCATATATATTTACCCCGTAAAAAGGTAAAGCATGGCCTATCGCAAAACTAACGACAGAAGCCGCAGTTCCCCAAATAAAAAATCTGGCCCTTAAAAACCAAACATCAGCAGAATGCGCTCTTTGTAAATCATATGCTAATGTAGATTCATCGAATCCCATTAACAATTCTGATACCATCTGCCTCACTCATTTACTGTTAAAAACGTAGGACTTATTGTATTTTCAGGGTATGTGGGTGGTGGTGGTGGTTGAGGAAATTGATTTTGAGTATACTGTTGCTCATATTGGCGCATAGTATCTCTAACTCTTTGCCTATTTTCTTCTTCTTTTTGTTTTCTCAACCAATAAGCATCTATTTTCCTTTGTAACAATAAGTCTTCAATTCTATCGAATAGAACTAAATCAAATATTGCTTTCAAAATCATTATCCCGCCTATTGTTAATATCCCAAACAATAAGGCATGGGTATATCCCGCATACGGGAACATAAATCCATATTGGGTATAAAAGTAAATATTTACTCCACTAACTGCCCCAACAAATAAAATCGTCATTACTAATCTTGTATCATCTTCTAAACTTGGCATCTAATCACCTATGCAAAATTAACAGTAACTGAACCTGAACCTGTTGAAAATTCAACATAAAGTCCTTGTGCTAAAATTGCCCCATGAAAGTCATACTCAATTGTTTGAGCAGTGCCACCCGCATGAAGATTCAGACGGGCTACTTCTTTTTTGCTTGTTGTTGTACTGTTTGCACTATCCCAGATTTTAACTGTGAATAATGCATTTGAGGTTGATGTAGCATAAATGCTAATTAACTTCGTTCTATCACTTGATACTACTTTTGATGCTGATATAACACCACTTGTTGTGCATGATGGACTTCCCATTCTCAACCCTCACTATCCCATAATAGATTTCCCTTATGAACCTTATGCTGAATCAGAAGATTCATCAGTAGTTTTGCTTTCTTTTTTAGAATTAACTACTTTTACAGGCTTCTTAGAAATATCCTTATTTGCTGTTTTTACAGGTTTAGTCTTTTTTGGTAAAACTGTTTTCTTTGTAGGGAATAGTTTATTTGCTACAGATTTAGAATCACCTTCTAAATTAAATTCTTTTTTCAAGATATTTAATTCATAATCACTCAATTTTGCTATTAGAGATTTATCTTCTTCGATAATTGTTACTTTTAACCCTGCATCTCCCAACATTCCAATAGCAATGTTTAGAGGAACTTGAGTATCTTCTAAATGCGTTATAGAATAAACTGTTCCAGCCCTTCTCAATAAAAGAGGGCCATCGTGTTTTATATTTTTTAATCTTACTTTACTCATTTTATCACCTTTTAAAAAAATTTAGCGACCTCACTCCCCCAATTAAGGGGGAATGAAGCCGCATTTATTATTATGGTATTTCAGTTGTTAGACTGAATCAGAGATTTCCCCAAACTCTCACTCTAACAGAGCCGCCATTAGCGTCATTAGACAATGTAGCGTTAGTACCGTCTAATGCAGTAAACATGAGAGCAAACGATGTTGAACTCTCATAAGCACCTGCAGCACTAATCTCTACTGATGGTAATACGCCATTAGCATTATCGCATCCTGTAATTGATACAGCATGAATTGATGATAAACTTAATGCAGAAGCAGGTATTACAGAACCAGCCGCTACAATAGAAGTTACGTCAATTAACGCATCCACCATGTATTCATCACCTATAACCTTTGGGGCAGTTACGCCCTTATGGTCAGCAAGCAATGTTACTGTATATGCTAAAGCCATGCTTAATCACCTTCACGCACTCTTAATGTTAGTAATTTTTCCTTGACCCTTGAAGAAGGAACAACAGGTTTCTCCCATTGTTCGATACATTCCTTGATTTCCGAGTTTACCAACACCAAATGGGTTTCCGTTGCTAATTCCATCCTCAAAGTATTGAGTCGGCTTCATTACTGCTAGCCATAGATGGTCTGTATCTAAGAACAACATATCACTTAGAGTATTTGTTGTGTTAGCACCAGTCGAACCCATATCCTTTGCAGGAATTAGTGGGATATCAAAGTATGTTGCAACTCTAAATCCAACTTCTTGGCCCTTTACACCCTTTACACCATTATGGGTAGGTACAATTTCTTTTCTATCCATAAATCGCTCTTGACTTTGTAGTAAATCAGCAATGTGCTGAATTGTATCATATCCTGTTAGGATGCACTTCGGGTTTCCGCCATTTTGGCGGATTCTGCGAATCATGCTATTAATCATGCTTAGAGTTAATACTCTAGCATCAGTAGAAGCATATCCGTCACCAAAGTCCACTTCAGCATCTAAGAAAGATGCAGTTCCTGTTGCGGAGTTAGAAGATACACTTACTGTTCTTGATGTTCCAAAGATATTCTTCACATCAGCGACTACTGCGGAAGAATCTCCGTTGTTAGCACCTGTATCTAATAGGTTTGCATTATACATAGCAGCAATTTCACCAGCAGATGATACAATCTTTAGAAGAGAAGTATAGTTTCTCTCAATGTCTGTAGCAGTACCATCATCATAGGACTCAAATGGCATTACTAGCATTTTACTCTGAGTTTCTGCGTGGTGCTTACCCATGTCTTCACGGACAATAGCACGAATATCGCCTACCCCATCATCAATAGCGGCTAATTCCATACCTAATTCTGAGAACTCAAATAGATGAGCAACAGTCTTAGGGCTAACATAGAGTTTAGCGTATTCTGGAGATAATGGCCTAAATCCATTAGCACCGTCTAATGCAGCGTTTTCTTCAACACCACCAATTTGGTCTGCTCTTGGAGTAGACAAATCAGCAGTATTAGCGGCTACTGCGGTTGTTCCGGTAGTAAATGCTGAACCACTGCCACCAGTAGGTCGGCTCTTTAGCACTCTCCATCCACTTGAAGTATAAGGTCTCTTTGCTAAGATAGAAAGAGGGTTAACCTCTTGGTTTAGCATAGACCATACTTTCTGCCCATATAGGACATTGTATAGGTCACCTAACCCACTAGCAGCACTAAACGGATTTGATGCAGCATCGTGGGGCGTTCCGAATCCACCAACAACACCAGAACTCTTCAATAGAGCATTACCAGCAGGGCCAGTTAATCCGTATGTTGCGGCTTCTAAGTCTTTTAATGTATTAATATATCCACTCATTTAATCACCTTAAAATTTGTTCGCCAAATTATGTATGTCTCCCCAAGACATTGAAGATAACTCTTCGCTTGTTGTTGGGAAGCCTTCAGGAAGTGTTACTGTATCTCCCTTAATAATTTGTGAATCTTCTGTTGTTGTTAATGATTTGCGTAATTCAGCAAATTGCTCTTTTAATTCAGCAACTTCTGAACGAGCGTCATATTCATTTCGCTCTACTTCGGCTTTTCTAACTGATTGCTCAGTAGCAAACCTTTCTTCAAACTGCTTATTTAGATTCTCATAAGCAATCTTTTCCAATTGTTCAGCCTTAAACTGCTCATATGCCTTTTCGACATTTTCAGCAGATAAGTCCAAAGTGCTAAAGTCAGTAGCATCCCACTCTTTAGAAACCTTTAGTGGAGCAGGTGTAGCAGTTGGATTTCCACCACTAACTACTTCTTCTCCGGCTTCATAATCGCGTGTGCTATCTTCATCTAACGCTTTTTCCGCTTCATCAGCATATGAAGCAGATTCCATTTCATCTTCTCCATCAGCCTTTTCATCGTCTTCTGTAGCCATGTATTCCATGTCTTCTTCCAACGGCATTTGTTCTTCTTCTCCTTTTTGGAGCGCATTAACTTGACTCATCAAGTCATTTAACTCCTCAAGGGCTTTTTCCAATTTTTCAGTCATATTATCACCTTTGTTTTTTTCCTCTTTTAATATATCAAATTTTGCTTCGGGGTTAATTCCCTTTTCACAAATTGTAACCTCATGTAATTCTAGAGCATCAATTTCATTATATTCGCCAAAATCATCAGATGTTCGCTTTCTTTTTGAAATTGCTTGCCCTCCTATGCTAAATGAACGTAATGTTCCTTTTCTAATTCCTCTTGAAATTTCTTTTGCTTTTTCTATATCGTCTCTTAATTTAATAACAACATAAAATCCTACATCATCAACTTGAGATTTATGGACTACTCCGTTCTTATCTCTATAAGAATCTACTACTTCTCCTACTTGAACATTTGAATGATTAGACATTACATTTCTGAATTTCTTTTCTCCCATGTAATCTTTAACTGCTTTTTTAAGTGCTTGTAAAGTAATTAAATCATTTTGTTTATCTACCATTTCTATGGAAGCATATCCACCTATAATTAAATCATCTGATTTTAGTATATTGAAATCGTGAGATTCACTCTTAATTAGAACGGGTTGTTCTAACATGAATCACACTTAGACTTTCACTATATGAACTAAGCGGAGTCATCTTCGGGAAGGGTTAAATTTTTGTATCTGTCTTCGGTAATATCCCATAGACCAGCATCATCTTTACTATCTAACATAGTTTGTTTCTTTCCTGTCCAAACAACCCAATGCTTATTTCCATCCAAAGGAACGACTCTAATGTGTAATCGAGTATTAAATTTCTCACCATTTAATTTAAATTCGTGATATCCTTGCTTTTGAACTCCTAAAGTAATTATTCCTTCATCTAAAACTTTACTCTCTCTAGCATTACCTAAAACAATTTTAGCAGGGAATTTATTTGATTTACCAAATAAGTTATAAATATCAGAACTATCTTCGATATCAATTAACCAAGCCAATCTCTTATCATTTATAATATAAATTAAAAGTAAATTATCATCTTCAGTAGTAGATACTGTAAACTTACCTTCTTTAGGGTTAACTTTATCATCTTTGGCTATCATATTAGGATTAGCCACAAAGTTATCTTGTTCTCTATTATAAACAATATCTTCTTGTCTAATCAACCATTTTTTAAATTTCTTCGTATCACCATTAAATGCTGGCCCTTCAAATGGTTCTTTATGATTTTCTATAACAAACTTAAGTATTTTTTCTAATGATACAGGTTCATTCCATTGCATCAATTTATTTTTTATAGCCAATCTTAATTCAGAACGCACACTTTTAATCGCATTTTCTAAATCTTCTTTCCAAACATCAATATCATATAATGCTTGTTTTTCCATTAGAGAATCTCCATTAAAACCATAAATTGTAAATCCTTCTAACTCAGATTTTACTATAATTTCTGCTTCACCATGTATATCATCAGTAATATACATTTTCTTTACGCCTTTCAATTTATATTGAAATGGCTTATCTAAATCTTCCCAAATAGATTTTTTTGCTTTATCAGAAAGTAATTCTAAAGTTTCTAATTTATCTGATTGTATCACTTCAGGTATTTCTATTACTTTAGCAGAGAATAAACTAAATCCTTCTTTAGTTTTCTTAACTTCATCAACTTTAACTCTAACAATACTCCCAACCTTTACAGATTGTTTAGTATTAAGAGCCTTACCTACTGAAAGATATTTTTTATCTTCTAATTCTACAGTTTTATATGAACGAGATTGTTCTGCAGTTAAAGGCCCAATACCAATTGTATAAGAATATAAATTACTCTTTGTTTTCTTAGAATCTAAGACAATAACATCTAAATCTACAAACTTTTTCCATTTAATCCACTTAGGATTTTTTCTTGAACCTAACTGATAAGTTGATTCTATATCTTTAATTACAACTCCTTCTGACGCAGGTAAATTCATTATTTCTTCTGAATATTCACCAACTTCTTTAATTGAATCTGCAATTCTAGTGTCTTTTTTAGAAGGATATGCTAATTCTTCAGATGAATGTTGAGCATATTGATATAATAATATATTAATTCTTTCTCGTAAAGGTTCATCAAGTAAATCCTTATCTTCGTGAGACATAATATCGAATACATGAAGTCTTAATTCAGCATCTTCTACTTCTTTCTTAAATATATGAGAAATAACTGCAGCACGATGTAAAGGTTCACCATTCTTAAATAACATTAATTCTCCATCGAGAATACAATTAGGAACGTGTTTTTTATCTAAACGCTCGACTTGCTTTTTACATTTATCAGTAATATCTTTTTGATTATAAGATAATATTTTAATCATCTTATCTTTCTTATGCAATTGCACTCGCATACCATCATATTTTTCTTGAATAACATATTCACCAGAGAACCCTTTTAATTGTTCTAAATCATTTAATTCAAAAATTCTATACATTGGCTTATTTGGTATTAAGAAATTAATTTCTGACTTTTCAGTATCTTCTGATTTTTTAATTTCAATATCAACTAATTCATTCCATTGCTTCTCATTATACTCTTCTAAGAAAACTTCTTTCAATGATTGTAAAGCACTTTTGAATTTACCTTTAATTCTCTTAGTGTCTTTACCTTCACCATAGTGTTCAATAATATACAAAGGAATGTCTTTGAGTTCTAAATCTAAACCATTTGCATTTTGAGTTATTTCATCCGGCTTAAATCCCTTTTTTTCCCATGCTGATGCGGGGATTGGTAGGGAATGTTTGCGTAAAGCATAGTGAATAAAGGCCATCAAGACGCTAGAATTAGTTTGAAATATATCAATAACATCTTTACCTAACTGAGAAGAGAATGGGTCGCTAACTTCTTTAGATTCAAACCTCATTTCTTTTACCGCATCATAAAGACGCTTTGCTTGTGTCGAATTAGGGTCTTCTACAGAATCATCGAATAAAATATCTTCAACAACATATTTCTTTAATACCCTAGTAAAAGAATCTAAACCATCAAAAGTATCTCTAATTGATTTAACTGTTCTCCGCCAATCTTTACCATACTTTTTAGGGTCTTCTTTCGCAGATAAATAAGAATAGCGAGTCCTCTCAAAGAAATCTAAAACACGCTTTGAGAGCGCATTTTTTTCCTTTTCAAAGGAAACGCCAGATATCGCCATTAAGACACTCTCATCAATTCATTGCGTGACCAGATAATCCTGAAACGTCTTTTAGTTGCTTTAACCTATCAATAATTTCTGAGGCTTCTCTTTCAAAACCTTCTTCTTTTATTTCTCTATTTTCTAATTTAGTTGTTAAGTTTTTTAAACGAGCGTTTAAATCAGCAACATAATCTCTTAATTGGTCTTCTTCCGTATAATCATACTTTTTAAGTGCATCAAATACAACATTTATTGAATCAATTATTTTTTGCGCTTTACCAACATAACCATATCCTTCGTCACCAATAGGATTTGCTATCTTTTCCTCTTTTGGATTTTTTGTTGGTCTTTTAGCCTTTACAGTTTCACCCATTGTATCTGTATCATTAGCCACAGTAGTTCCATGTTGGAACTCGGCTAATACTTCCTTCGCTTTCATTATTGCTATCTCTACTAATTTTTCTTCTTTTGTTACTTTTTCCGGCATATTTCATCCCTCTATAGTTTCTACTATCTTGTGAATATCATCCCATTCCATCTTAGATATAACATCACTCGTTGGAGTGGTGTTATTACCCATTGCAGGTTTAGGACTGCTTACACTAACATATCCAGATTTCATCAAGATATTGTCTTGATTATACACTGTTTCTTCTAACGCTTTCACTTTATCTACTAACTCTTTTAAGAGCATTAACATTTCATTTTCTTCTACCATTTAATCACCTTTTCTATACTGTTCTATGAACTACGCTCAATGCTTGTTTTATCTTTTCAGTAACTTCTGAATCAAGTAAACCTTCTGCATTTAATTGCTCAAGTTCATAGTATAGTGCTTCTAATTCGTCAAGTCTTTCATTGACTTCTTCATCTTCTACTTCTCCTTTTATTATATCTTTCCAACTCATTTCATATCACCTTTACTTTTTGGATATACAATACCTCTTAATTGATTGTATAGAGTTTCATAATCTTTTCTTAATTCTGCGGCAGATGCTACGATATCTAAATTAGTTTCTTCAAAACCTTTCATCTTCTTAGATAACTTCTCATCTGACTTAATTAAATCTAACTTTTGCATTTCATCTATTAAATTAGATAATTTAGTTAAATCTTGTCCAAAGTATTCAGTTGGTTGAGCAGACTGTAATACTTTCTTTAGTCTCTTTTTCTCTTTACCTTCTAATTTAGAAAGAAGGCCCACATCTTCTTTTAGTATATCTTTCCAATTCATTCCTCTTCCTCCATTATTGATGTATAATAATCTTTAACCTCTTCAAAAATTTCATCTAATTTATCTTCTGAATAATCATTACTAATTTCGTTAGTTAATAAAGAACTATCTAATTCAACTCCTCTTAATTTACCAACATAATATAAGAATGCATATTGCTGAGTAGTTGTTTCTATTTCTCTTTTATAGGCTTCATTTTTTATATCTGCAATACCGACATAAGCCCCTTCATGTTTTTTAGGTAATTTTAATTCAGGATAAAGTTTAGCATCTGCTTCTTTTGTAGGAACTTCATTGTAATAAAATTCAAATTCTTCTTCATCATCTAACAAATCTAAAAGTCTATTTTCTACTAAATCAGCATAATCTTTTAACTTACTTTCAGAATGTTTAAAAAATATTTCTATTTCTTTTTTACCAGCATTTGTATTCATAGCATTTTCTATAGAATCTAATAATTTAGATAAACTCAGGCTAAAATATTCTGTTAATTTTGGTTCATCTTTTATGGTAAAAACTCTAACTTTCATACCTACTTTCTTTAGAACTTCTTTTAGAATGTCTATTCCTGTATCGCCATCATAGTCAGCATTTAAAATATCTAATACTTTTTGTGATAATCTTCCGCCTCGCCTATTTTCATCTTCATTTCTTCCAGAGTTTTCATAAGCCTTTAAAAACTTATTAACATTCTTTTGATTTCTTAAATCAGTAATCTTATTTAGTTCGTTAAACTCATTCATCCAAAATTCTTGTATTGGACTTTCTGCATAATTTTCTAACAACTTAGTTAATGATTTAATAAATTCTGGACTCTCTTTCTTCGGTGTCTTTTGTCCTTTAAGTCTCTTAATAACTTCTCTTAAAGTATCTATTGCAGTTCGAATATAATCTACCATTCTAGGTCTATCTATAATTAAATCAGCAACATCATCTGAAACATATTCACGAATAGAATCAGAGTCTTCCAATTGCCCTTCTAAAAATTGCGCCATTATAAGAGTAGGTATTTTATCAAATTCTGATTTAATGCTAACAAACATATCTAAATGTGAGTTAAGGGCGACCATTACAGAATTTTTATCAAGAACTTTTGGTCTATCAGTATCAGGATAATTAGCACCTTTACCTCTCCTAGATGGAGTTACCATTAAACTATCATCATCTAATTTCCTACGTAATTGTTGTTTAAAATTATTAGGAGTATTATCTATAGTTCTACCTAAACCTTCAATAAATCCTTGCTGTATTTTCAATTCATCTCGTAATAAATCTTTAACTTCAGGACTTAATTCTTTTTTGATTTCATCTAAAGCGGGTCGGGAAAGACTCCCAAACAACTGCGCTTTAGATAAAACTGGCATATTTACCACTTATTTTCGTTATTCCTTTTTCTTTTTGGCATTAGTATAACATCAGGAATATCATTAGAATCTGGAATTTTCTTTTCGACAGTAGTAGTTAAATCAATCCCTACTGCGTCTAAATTCCTGTTCTGTTCTACTCTTCTGTTGTTATGTAATTGCGCTCTAGCGTTTGCTAATTCTTTTTCTAATTTTTTTACTGTTGTTTCATCCATAACTATTCCTTCCTTACAAATTGTTGGCATTGTCCATTATCATCAATATAAATTTCATCTAACATACATCGCATATCTTTATTGGAACGGCAAGTGGTAGCACCACATCTTTTAACTTTACATTGACCATAACTACCACTAATATGTCTTGCTGCTTTTTCTTGACCTAAATTCATTCTAGACCTTTCAATTAATGACTTTGGTGGTTTTGGAAAATTAGTCATATATTTTGGCTTAGGCATTTCTTTTTCGATACTACTTCCTTTTGCTTCTTTTGCTGCCTCTTTCATAGACTCTTTCTTATCACCATCACCATCTAAATCTAAAAAGTCTGGTTTTTTCTTTTTCTTTACTATGTCTTCCCAATTCATTTTAATCACCTTTTGGTTTATGTGTATAAATATCCCCATCTTTATGTCTGAATATTTTACCTTCTCTCTCTAAAACATGGAGTGCTTCTTTTATTCTTTTCATACCACTAGGAGTCGGTGCAAATTGTTTCAAATTATCTATACCTAAAGCACCGCCTTCTTTCTCTATTTCTCTTAGAATTTGTCGCTCTAACTTTTTATCTTTCATTCTAGGACTGATATTCATAAAGTCAGTCATTTCTTCAGGGTCTTTATCCCCAAACAACATTCTTTCCATTCTGGCTTCATCTTTTTTATCCTTCGTATAAAGAGGATATCCCGGCCCTGTAGGTTTTTTCAATATATCTTCCCAACTCATTTTAATCACCTGCCAGACAGACCTAAAACCCACCACAAAGCATACTCTTTTCTTGTATCTTCACTCGGATTTTCTAGTTCTTTATAACTGTCCATAAGTCTTCTTGCCTCTAACGGAGTAATTCTTTTTCTACCTGCTTTTTCAAGTTGAGTCCTAAACAATGCAAACACTTCTTTTGGAAATTTAGTTTCATTAAATTCCTCCATTTCTTCTGGCGCAAACTCTTCTGCAACTTCTTTTTCATATCTGCTAACTTTAATTATATTTTCCCAACTCATTTTAAATCCCTCCAAATAGCATGAAGAAGAACTCTTGGAATTACATATTCCTTTTTTCTTTCTCCTTCAAATAAAATATCATGCACTATATCTTTAAGAGTTTTATCTTGCCTTTCTTCTTTTAATATAAATTCCCAACTCATATCATCCAACTCTCCTTTCAGTTCTTTTATCTACATTCTCATTTCCAGCATCTTTAGGCAAACCGCTAAATCTCTTATCTGGCCCTACATTCATTGAAGGTTTATTTCTTGTGGCCGGAGGGTTCTCTTGGGGCTTACTTTTATTACCGGATAATGCTTGTTCTTGTAATTGTCCTAATTGCGAAGCATCAATATCAGTTCCCGCATAAGGGTCTAATTCTACATCTCCTTCTCCTTCTTCTTTAGGCATTTCTTCTTTAGGTTCAGGTTTATCATAAGTAAACCTTCCTTCATCATCCATATCAATTTCAAATCCTAAATTCTTAATAGATGCAGCAATGTTAACTTCAATCTCTCTTTTCCTTAATTTAGCAATTTCATCTTCTTCTTCTGATGGTGGTAATTTAAGAACCCAATCAGTAATTCCAAATTCTTTAGTCATAAATGGGAATACATAATTATTCCAAATAGTCTGAGCCATTTCTACTGCACGATTAGTAACAAGTATTTGCATACCTTCATTATTTAATCCTCCACTAGCAGAATTATCAGCCATAAAGATTTTACTTACACCATAGAAACCTGAAACTCTATCTCTTAAATCGTCTTTAACAGACACATAATCCATCTCTTTTAGACTATCCATAAATTTAATCCATTCAATAGAGCCTTTTCCACCTTCTGATTCAACACCCATAACAGGTATAAAATGTGGGTCTTGCTCCATCTTTTCTTTAACTCCACGCCAAAAGGATTTCATGGATTCAATATTTCTTGTTTGAACTGCTAATAATCCTCTTGGCATTCTTGCTTTAGTATAAGATGAATTTATATAATTGTCCATAGCAATTAATGTTGTTACACTGTTCCATAAAGTAATAATTGGAGATAGACCATAAAGCCTACTTGGAGTATATTTACTGAAATGCAATACTTCTCCTTCTAAGAAATATTGCTCTTCTCCATTTACTCGATTTACATAATGAACAGGATATAAGGAACTTGAATCACAATATTCACATCTACCTACAGGACTATCAGAAACGAAATTTCTATGATTTAAGCAAGTAAATCCTTTACTACCTCTTTCTCCTAATTCATCTGCATAAATATGCATTGATACAGGGTCACCACGATATATTTCATTTATTCGATGCATTGCAATTTCTGAATCATTATTTAAAAAGTATTCTTTAACCATTACTAAATATGCATCATCCATTATATTCAAATCATCTTCCATCTCTTTAAGAACATCTATAAGTAATTGCTCTGAACTATTTACATAACCATCAAACAGTTTATCTACATAAGATAATTGTTTTGGGTCAGGCTTTTTTAAATCTGTAGAATTGCAATCAATACAAACTTCTGTTGGTCTATTATGTTCTTTTCCGCAAGAATTACATTTAACAATAAATTTTTCTTCCCAGATATAACCACGTCTAAATATTTCATTTTTTAATTGTGTTACACAAGTTCTAACTATTACCGATTGATTTGCTATATGATAAATAACAGGAGCAGTCAGCATATATGAATTATCTTTTTCTTGGATTCCCGGATTGAATACCTTTCTATCAGCAGGAGTAGGTGTACTTCTCCTAAATAGATTAGTAAAACTAAATCGTCTTCTTTCTTCTACCATTCACACTCCCCCATGATGTTTCCATCCTCGACTTCCCTATTAAAGTTCTCATTCATTCTTCTTCATCTCGGATATTTTTAGTAATAACACCAGAACTTTCTAAATCATCCATAATAGACATTTTATTATTATCTTCTAATTTATGAATATTTTCTATATCAATATCATATTTACCAAAATCATAGTTAACATTATCACTATGATTATAATATTTCATTAACTTATATAACTCCCTCATTCTATTCTTTGACCATTTTTGAGACTTAAATCCTTTCTTTATTCTAACTAACTCAAGTAGAGTTTCTGCATTTTTAGACTTCAATTTAAAATGTGGTTTGCATTTTGTAAGTAAATCATGTATTTCTCCTTGAGAATAAAAGTTTAGTCTATTTACTGGTCTAGTATCTTGCGGTGATTTTTGGTCTAAATGTAACCTACCCATTCCTAATGACTTGTGCATTTCTAACATAAACGCTTTTCCTCTATCACCTGTAGCAACTAAACCAACTCTAGGATTTAAATTCTTATCAATAGTAATGAATCCATCCGAATCAATAAATGCTGCGGTATATGCCCAAATATCTTTCTTAATATCATCATCTAATTTATAGTATGCGCCATCAACATTTGTTATGTGTTGTGTAGTAGCAAGTTTAGAAATCATATTTGGCGTACTTTTACGTTGTAAATTATTAGGTAATTGTTCGTGTAATTCTCTTGCAGAAATTCCCGGATTTTCACAAACAGATTTTAAAATTGATTTTTTAAGTTTATTTTTCATACCAATAGTAGAACTTTGATTTTTAATAATACTTTTAAATTCTTTTTTACTTTGAGTCATTTGCTTATTTAATTTAGCAAACTCTGAATTATATGTTAGTCCTTTTTGCTCTAACTTAGATTCCCAATATTTACAAAGAACATCTATTATTTCTCTTCGAGTATCTTCTGCATAAATATTATTTAATTTGATTATATCATTTTCAGTACAAACCATTTCTTTAACTTGAGTCTTATATTTATTTAGCCAATAAATATCATCAATACTTTTATCTAAATGGTCACTATAAGCATCAATTAAATTATCAATTGACTTAGACATAGTTATTCTATTTTCACCTTTTAATTTTCTTCTATGCATTCTCATATCTTTAATTATTGTGGGGATATTTTTACCTTCTATAACATATTCTTCTAAATTATTCTTTAAAAGATTATTAGCCTTAGTATAAGATGTTTTAAACTCTTTGGCATATTCTTTAACTACATCATCGTGTCCAATTAAAGGTTGAGAAATAAGCCACTGTTTACGTTCTAAACTTTCTTCTATTTCTTTTTGTTCAGCAGTTAGTCTTTCTACTTCTTCGACCTTATCTGCCAATTCTCTTAATTTTTGAGATTTTTCTCCAACCATCTTATGCACCTACCGTATTAAAAATTTAAACCCATTAATCCTTGATTTACGCCGTTCTGCTTGGGTTGCGGCGCATCGAATATACCCATGTCGTCAAGGAGTATGAAGGTGTCTGTGGGGCTTTGTGAAGCCGCATTTGCTAACGCCAAACCCATTACTAAATCGTCATGTGCGCCAACTCCTTCAAATTTTCCAGACTCGGTAATTGAAAACATAGATAACTCTTCTATAAGAGCACTAGTCATTTTTTTACTGTTATTATCACCATAAGGAAAAATCATTTTACCATTTTCAATGTTCATCTGTAAGTTCAGAATAATCTCTTGTTTTTTCCTTCTAGTAGTATTAAAGTCCTTAACATTTAAATCAGAAACATTTCTCAACTCTTGAGTAAAAGACTTAGCAAATGTGTTAGTTTCAAACAATACTGCCTCCGGTTGAAAGATTTTACCAATTAATCTAATCTTTTCTATGTTTTCTCTAAACTCCACATTCTTAGACCTATCAACATGAACTATTGCTTTATTTTGGTTTTCATCTACTTCTAACACAATAATAACATTGTAATCTCCATCTGTAGATATAGCAGGGTCAACACCTACATAGTATTTATATCCAGCATCTTTTCTATTTCCTAACTTAAGTATATATTCTTTATTTTTACAAGCATTAACATAGTCTGGGTCGAATAATGCAGTTCCTGTAGACACAGGTATACACAAATATTCTCTTGTAAATTTTAAAGACCCTATTTCTGATTTTCTTTGCATAAGCGCATCATAATCCCAACGGTCAGGCCATAATGGTTCATTCATAGAATCTAAACATGGATATTTTCTAACAGTATAAGCAGAATTTTCTTCTAATTGAGAGAAAATATCAGTATATGTAAATGGAGTGCCTATCATTCTTAAACTCGCAGTATGATGAAGTGTAGGAATCATATCTCCAAAGAACCAATCTGTTACTCTATTAATACCTGATAAACTAAATTCTTTTAGAGGGTCATCAATAATAATCTCTTGAGGGTGAAGACCACGAATTTGCGAGCCAACAGAACGCTCTAAAATTGCATTACCATTTGTTAATTGAATATTACCAATAGCCCAACCTCTTGAAGGTCTAAATTTTTTGAGTGCTGGTAAATTAAAATATCTATCTATTTCTCTCATATGCACTAATGTCTGCTTTTGGTTAGAAGATATGTAAAGCATTTGGAATGGGGGTTCTTCAAATACTAATTTCCAAACTACCCAAGAATGCATAAAAACTGATTTTCCGTGGTCACGACTACAAACAATTACAGTTCTATCTGTTGTTTCCATCAATTCTTTCCACTCTTGCATATATTCAGGATATTGCATTCCTAATACATTTTGAAAGAAATATGGAAAAGAATTTTTAGATAACTCCATGTCCATTGAAGACATAAAATCTAATTGTTCTACTTCAGCCATTTAATCAACCTCTACGCTTAAACCAACCATGTAGCCCTTCTTTTTCTTCTCGACTAAATGTTCCTGCTTTTCTTTTCTTTGGCTTTCCGCCTCTTTTCTTATAATCTTTACAAGCAGAACAAGTTGGCCTACATCTTCTCTTTGTTCCCTTAGAAGCATCTTTTCTACCACAAGGTTCAGTGCCTTTTTTATCATCTTCACAAGAAGCACAACTTACCCAATCTTTCCATAAGTCATCAGATTTTTTAGTGCTATTACCCCAATTCTTTGCTCCTACTTTTCTACATTGAACTAATGCACCAGAAGCATAAGCAGAAGGCCATTTTTTATATCTTGACCTTACTTTATGGTAGCAAGCATCTTTCTTGCCTTTATAGACTATATCAAACCAATCCATATTACCAATCCCTACACGCCATACATCGGGGAGAATAATCCCCTCTTTTACAAGATTTACAATTATGCCTCGCTCTAAAAGATTTCTTTCTTTTAGTATTCCCTCTTTTACCTGTTACTGATACTCCGGCTTGACCCCAATGAACTCGCTTATATCCACCTTTTCCATCAGGAACACAAGCCATCCATTTTTTACCACTTCTTGAAGAACTAGTTTTACCAGTTCTCTTAGTGCATCTACCTTCTTTAATAACATTAAACCATTCCATCTTAATCTCTCCTGTAAATTAAGAAATTATTATTTCTTTTAATCGTCATCCACCATTGATTTAATTTCAATTTCTGTAAAGCACCAACAGAACCTCTTGATTCTGCTTCCTGTATTTCACTTAGTATTTCTTCTGGTAATTCTTTTTCATTAATATCTTTAAATCCTACAGACCTATACATATCCATTGCCTTCGGATGAGCAAAGGAAATCACCATAGTTTTACTTCCCTTTTCTTGAAGTAATTTATCAAGTAATAATTTGAAAACTCCTTCTACACCGTTAGATTTTCTATAATCTTTATGAATATGAACTCCAGAACCTAACAAAAAGTTCTGAAATTTTGAATATCCTATCACACCAATTGGTTCATCATTTTTCCTATAATATGCAACAAATTGTGTTGAAGGGGAATTAGCGAATGCACCATCAGAAGGCAACTGTTTATATCTATTTTTTCTAGGTTTATATTCTGAATATCCAGCATCTTGAAATTCTTTAACAGCATTCGCTTCAGACATTTCCCGAAAGTAAATATCATCAGAATTTAACTTCATATTATCACCTAAAGTTTGCTTTTACGAAATAAACTACTTCACTAGGAACTCCATATTTAGTTCCTATATCCTTGTATGCTCCAAAATCTGAATAAATATTTTCTATATCTAAAGCAGTCAAATTAATGCTATAATCTTCTTTTGCTATATCAATAGTTTTACTTATATCACTAAAGTCTTCAATATCCCCAAGACCATAGTAAATAGGCTTATCCATCATTTTACGAATAGAATCATGGGCTTCTAATACCTTATATTCTAATTCAGATTTAACTAGAATTTTCTTTCTTAGTAAGTTATCATAAGATTGAATAACTCTCCCAATTAAATCATTATATTTTCCTTTTCCCTCTTCTGCAGTTTTACTTGATGCTAGACCCCTATCTTGTTTTCTACCACTTATTCTTTTATCAGAACGAAATCTACCTTCTTCTTTCTTTAATGTCTTAACTAAGGCTGCAAGTGGGAATATTTTATTTTCTCTACTACTTTCATACTTATCATGTAGTTTCTTAACATCTGTTCCCTTTAATTCCAAACCAATATCTAAATTATTCTTTTGTTTGATTTGATATAAAGCAGCACCTAATTCTTGTTCTATCTCATCGGTATGTCTAAAGTCATAAATCTTATCTAATTGCTTAACTAGTTGTTCCATTGTTTGTTGGAACGATTTAATGTTTTCTCCCGGTTTTACATTACCTAAATTTTCTAGTAATTCAGCAGTTAATCTAATTGCTTTTACAGGTATAACTCCTGTCCCTATATCATCAATTCTTTGTAATAATGTATGCAGTGCATCTACACTTTTATTTCCGGCCTTCGTGATTCCATTTAATTGGCGGTTAGTAATAAATTCTAACTTAGTTTCATCAAAGGGCATATATTCACTTTGTAAAGGTCGAACCATACTATCAATTAGAACATCAATAAACATTTCATAATCATTAATTAACTCAGTAATATCATCATCATCAACATCTGATTTTCTATTATTATCAAAGATATCAGATAAACCTTCTCCTTTTCTACCAGCAACAAAACTTTCATATCTAGTTTTCCTAGTTTTCTTTCCAGCACCTATTTCTCCCGTTCCAATATTTGTTGTTAATTCTGTTTGAGATAAATCACCAACATCTACTAAAGAATAAACTAATTCAAAATATCTTTTTAATTTATCTGATATTTTATCTTCGGATGCTATTTTAAATTCTGTCTTTACTTTGGTGGTTAACGGTAAGAAGTGACTTTTCCTACCCTTAAATTCATAAGCATCATCGGCTAAAGATTCTATGTATTTATCAAGTTGTTCTAATTCACTTTCATCTAAAGGAACTCTTAATTTAGACCCACCTTTTCTGGCTCTTCTCTTTAATTTAGATATATCTTTCAAAAACAAAGGAACATTCTCAAATGCACCTTGACTAAAAGCATACGCATATAATGGGTCTACATCTTCTAATTTTTGTATTTTATCTAAACCATCTACTAAAGATACTGCTACACTTTGATTCAAATTTATTTCTATTCTTTCTGTTTCAGTTCGTGATTCATCTTCACCCCTACCTCTCATTGTAACTGATTGTTCTCCTTCGGGGTCTATTCCTCTATATTCAGGGTCTTCACCAAAATCATCATCATCAACATCGGAAAATACCAAATCTAAATCAGATTCTTCACCGGAAAGGAATTTTTCTAATAATAATATTGCTTCATAATCTTTAGTATTCTTCTTAATTTTTTGAGAAGGAACTGAGACAATATAGTTATCTTCTTCAGTTAATTTATTTTCATTCAACTCTTGGAACAATTTAACAATAGGTTCTCCACTATGGTTTGAAAATGTTTTTAATATCTTCTCAATAAACTTATCTTGAACATCAATGAAAGCATCAAACTCTTTATGTTTCTTCTCCCAATAACTGTATATTTTTTCTCTTCTATCCATGCTCTTTAGAGATAGCGAACCAACTAATAAATCAACTTCAACAGTTTGTAGTTCATATCGGGAAGCATCTTTTAAGAACTCTAATTTTCTTATGAAACCATTAAGTCTACTTTTCATAGGTGTAAATTGACTAGACACTTCAATTAATAAATTTAAATCAGATTGTAATTCCCTTTCATTATTTAGATAATTATTCTTACCTTTTTCAGTAAAAGAAATATCAGATGTTTTAATAGGGTTTCTCTTAACTAAACTAGCATAACCAATACCTTTACCATTTACAGTAAAATTAGATAATACACTACCTAATGCTTCTTTTTGCATTTGTTGTGCTGATACTGGCCCAGTATCAAAAGTATCAGATAATGCATTATAAAATATAACTTGTATTTCTCTTTGCTTTCCTGCAGGAATATATAAGAAATTATAGCCATCTAAAACTTCTCTTACTTTAGCCTTATATTTAGCCAAATCTAATTTACCTTCTGCAAATAATGAAGCATAGATTGTAGGATTAATTTGTAATTTATCCCCTTCTCTAATTTCTATTTGACCTTCTTCATTTTCAACTTCTTTTGTAGGAAGAATAAAAAGACCACCTTCTTTTTCGGCTTCTCTTTCTGCTATTGCTGCGGCAATATCAGAAGCACTAATTTTTTTGAATACATTTAGCATTAAATTCTTTTTATTTGCTCTAAAAGAACCTTCACCCATAAAAGGAAGTTCTCTCAAATAAGCATTAGCACTTGGCCCAAAAAATTCATCAACGATTTCATATAACTTATTGTTATCATTTTCTATTTCTGTAAATGTTTTACTCATTGCGATTCCACCTGTATTGCACCTATGCTATGTAAGAAAGCCAAAGGTTGTATTACTCCCTTTTCTTTAATTTGATAATTAGTTTCTACAATATTATTAACAGCCTCATCAACATCTTTCTTGAAAATATTTCTTATTTTAGTATAGCCACCATTATTGATTAATTCACCCATCATCTCTTCAAATATTTCATCTTTATTTTTAGTTCTTCTACTCTCAAATTTTTTCCAGAGTTCAGAAAATTTATTATTTTTTTCTATATTAAATAACAATAGCATAATATCCTTAAACTGGCGATAAGTATTATCTATTGTTTCATTATCCTTCGTTTTACCTGTAGTGTATTGCTCTATTAATGTTGCTTTTACATCTTCGTCAGTGTCTGCAAAAAGACGGCTCAGAAGTGGAATAAATCTCGCATCTCTAATACTTACTTCATCATTAGGGTCTGCATCATCTTCAGGTGCAATTGCCTCCCAAGCAGTTTCTACAGCCGCATTATCTAACCAAGTGTTAAATTCATTTTCATCTTTAAATCCATATCTTCTCAAAGTATCGTCTTCTAAATTCTCTAAATCTCTATAATCTTGAACAGACATACTAAATTTTCTTCCTGATGTTTTTGATACTAATACTGCAAACATTTTTTTATCGTCAGCAGTTAAAGAATCCATAAATGCTCTATCA
>MDTE01125072.1_pt1 | contig 26608 bp, 8 predicted proteins | sample 811231 | NCBI WGS metagenome assembly MDTE01 (sample SAMN05326651, study PRJNA326480) | marine metagenome | isolation source: seawater | place: Indian Ocean: Red Sea | collected 2010
AGTAATTTTGAAACTATTGTGGATGAAATTTCATCTGGATTAGATCCTTCGGCATCAAATTATGTTGTCTCTTCTAGTTATCCAAACGGAAATTTGGTACGCTCTGGAGGACGTTCTAGTGTAATAACCACCGCTGCCCCTTCTACTACCGCACCAACAACAAATCAAGCAGTTTCTAGCACTGTTTCCACTTCAGGTGGTTCAGGTTCATCTTATTCTACTCCAGTTTCCACTTCAGGTGGTTCAGGTTCTTCGAGTTCAGGTTCTTCGGGTTCATCTTACTAAGTCTGTAAAATATTAAAATGTCAGAAAAAAGAGTACAACTTAACAATATTGTTAAAAGTCAACTTCCCAATTATGTTAGGGATGAGTTTCCTCTAATTGAGGAATTTTTAGAGCAATACTACATTGCTCAAGAATTTCAAGGTGCTCCTGTCGATTTAATTCAAAATATCGACAAGTATATAAAAATTGATGAGACAACAAATTTAACAGAATCTGCTTTTATTGGTGTAGGAATTGATGAATTTGATGAAACAATAACTGTAAGTGGTTCTCTTTCTCCCCAAGGCACAAGAGGATTTCCTGATTCATATGGTCTTTTGCAGATTGGTGATGAAATTATTACATATACGGGAAAAACTGACTTTTCATTTACAGGTTGTATAAGAGGTTTTAGTGGAGTAACTTCATTAAAAGATGATTTTAATACTGATCAATTAGTATTCAAAACTTCAGAATCCTCTAGTCATGAATCTGGTTCAGAAGTAAAAAATCTGAGCGTTTTATTTTTAAAAGAATTTTTACAAAAGACAAAACGTCAAATACTTCCTGGCATCGAAAATAAATCTTTTAATGAAGATTTGAATGAAAAATTATTCCTAAAGAATGCTAGAGATTTTTACCTCGCTAAGGGTACAGATAGAGGTTTTGAAATTTTATTCAAAGCTTTGTATAATGAAGACGTAAAAATCGTTAAACCATCTGAACTTTTAAGTACTCCATCCAACGCACAATGGAGAGTAACTAATGATTTGGTAGTCGAACCCATTTTTGGAGATCCAGAAAAACTCCAAGGATCAACTCTTTTTCAAGATCCATATGGCAGCAAAATCAATAAAGCATATGGACCACTTACTTTTGTTGAAAAGATAAATGTTGGAGCTGGACAAACATATTACAAACTCGTATTTGATGCAGGATATAATAGAGACATTAGAGTTTCTGGATCGATTTATGGAGATTTCCAGGTACAACCAAAAAGTAAAGTCATAGGTAAAGTATCAGCTGGTTCGTCTGCAATTATAGTAGATTCTACTGTCGGTTTTGAATCTGATGGAGAATTATATCTGAACTATGAAGATAATACTGTTGGAATTATTTCATACAGATCAAAAACGCTTAATCAATTTTTAGATTGTACAAATATAAATTCTGATATTCCAGATTCTACACCTATTGGTATTAATACTTTTGCGTATGGAACTGCTTCTTTTGATGACAACGAACTTATTGAAGTTAGAATTAATTCTGTTCTTTCTGATCTAGAAGTAACTGAAAATGCATATCTCCAAGGAAGAGGAGATACTGCGAAGATAAAAACATTTGGTGTAGATGATGATTCATTTAAGGCAAAGAATTGGTTATATAATGTTTCTCCATCGTATAAAGTAAATACTTTTAATTTACTCGATTCTTCGGATAATACTTATAATCTCAATTTAAATGTAAATCATTACTTCTACTTGGGTGATGGAATTGAACTAATCTATAGTAATGGACAAAAGAAAACTGCAACTGTAATTGGAATCCCATCTGGTAAATCAATTACAGTTCGTGGGCAAGGACAACTTTCAGAAAATCTTACTTATACCGTCAAAAAGAGTATACGTAGAGTAACTTCAAATAGTTTTGTAAATGCTTCGATTTACACAGCTAATATTCAAAACTTATACAGAAGTAAGAAGAATAAAGATAATTACTTAGTTGCATCTGGATCTTTACCAAACTACAATTCTCAACCAATTGTAACTACTAATAGGTCTATCACTTTTTCAGGAACATTTATTGGAGATGAACTCACCATCTCACCATTAGATCATGGATTCTATACAGGAGATGCTGTATATTATACTTCAAATGGAAATTCATCCTTATTTGATGATGGTCTTTACTTTGTAGAAAGAGTTAATAGAAATACAGTTAAATTTGCATTAAGTAGATCTAATCTTTATAATTCAAAATATATTACTTTTGAAAATTCTGTCACGATTTTAAATAATACGATTACTCCATTTGATTTAAAGAATAAAACTTTAACATCTCAAAAGATTCTTAGGGAAATTAATCCACCAAATGAAACTACATTACCCTCTACAACTAATCCAGGATTCACTGGAATATTTGTTAATGGTGTAGAATTATTAAATTATAAATCGGGAGATTCAATTAATTATGGAAAAATCGAAAAGATTAATATAACTTCTCCTGGATATAATTATGATGTTGTCAATCCTCCTACTCTAATAGTATCGGATCAGGTTGGAACTGGAGCTACAGGATATGCTGCATTTTCTGGGGTTCTTAAGGAAATTAGAGTCATTGATCCTGGATTTGATTATATAAGTGCTCCTACTGTTAAAATCACTGGGGGAAATGGAAAAGGTGCTAAGGCATCTCCTACGATGAGACAGACAGTACATTCTGTTCCATTTAGTTCAACATTAAATGTCACAACTGGTGCTACAAATTCAACGATAGGATTTAGTACATATCACAAATTCAGAGTGGGTGAACCAGTAATTTATAGAACAGGATCTCAAAAGGCAATCAGTGGCATATCAACAGGATCTATTTACTATACCTCTATTGTTAATTCAAACACCGTAAAATTACACGAAACAAGAGGAGATGCACTTGCTGGAATTAACACTGTAACTTTAAGTGCTGTTGGAGAAGGAAATCATAATTTAGAATCTGTAAATAGAAAATTATTAGTAGATTCTATTAGTGTAATAGATTCTGGATCTGGATATGAGAATAAAAAAAGAACAGTTCTTCCTGTTGGAATTAATACTGCTACAAATGTAATAACAATAAAAGACCACGATTATGAGTCAGGAGAAATTGTAAAGTATACTTCTGAAGGAACAGAAATTTCTGGATTGAATTCGGGATCTGAATATTATGTAACTAAAGTAGATAATAATAGTTTTAAATTATCTAATATTAATGTCGGAGTTTCAACTGTAAAAGAACTCTTTTACAAAGAAAAAGAATATGTTAATTTAACCAGCGGCGGTTCTGGTACTCAGGTTTTTAACTATCCAGACATTACAGTTTCTTTGGTAGGTAGTGTTGGTATATCTTCTGTTGGCGAAGAAAATTTTGAAGCAGTAATTCAACCCATTTTTAGAGGAGAAGTCACTTCAGTACATCTAACGGATAATGGAGTTGGTTATGGATCTTCGGAAATTATTAATTTTGAAAGAACTCCATTAGTAACTTTAACTACTGGTACTGAAGCACAGTTACTTCCAGTGGTTAGTGGTGGAAGAATCACAGAAGTTATTATCTTAAATGCAGGAAAGAATTACACGAGTATTCCTGATTTAACTATTGAGGGAGAAGGTATTGGTGGAGTTTTAACTCCGGTTATTGAAAATGGCAGATTTACCTCAGTTAAAGTGGTTCATGGAGGAATCAATTATACTCAAGAAACATCTATTGTAATTAATTCGTCTGGTCAAGGAGTAGAGTTTAAACCAGTTTTACAAAAATGGACTATCAACTTATTTGAGAGACATTTTGATAATTTCACTTTAGACGATGGATTCCTTACAAATGGAAATAATGATTCTTATGGTCTTCAATATTCTCACATATATTCCCCTAGAAAATTAAGAGAACAATTATTCTCAGTCGATCAAGGTGGAAATACTTTATATGGTAAAACTGATTTAAGAAAGATTAATAGTATTGAATCTACTTCTGCAGACCATTCTCCCATTATTGGATGGGCATATGATGGAAACCCAATATATGGACCATATGGATATTCTAAGAGAAGTGGTGGATCTGTAGTATTAATGAAATCTGGATATGAATTAAATATTTCCGAAGACAGACCACCGACTAGTGTTTTCCCAGAGGGTCTTTTTATTGAAGATTATGAGCACAAAAATGTTGTAAGTGAATCTACTCTTGATGAAAACAATGGTCGTTTTTGTGTAACTCCAGAGTTTCCTGAGGGAACTTATGCATATTTTGCTACAATTAGTAATGTTTCAGATACTTCTGGTCCATTTTCAAAATACAGAAGACCAATTTTCCCATACTTAATTGGAAATTCTTTTAAAAATTCTGCAAACATTTCTAATTTTTCAGGAAATGCAAATCAAGACTATATTGACCTTAGCAATTCCGAATGGTCTAGAGTAATTAATCCATACAACTTAATAGAAAAAGATAGTAATTATTCTTATACATTCATTCCCAATAATTTATTGCAAACAATTGACATTGAATCTATTGCTCCTGGAAGCATTAATTCTATTGGTATTAGTAGTGGTGGAAATAATTATAGAGTTGGTGATCAGGTAGTTTTTGATAATTCTAATACACAGGGAAGTGGTGCCTCTGCAGTAGTTTCTTTGGTAGATGGAAAAGAGGTTAATAGTATTAGTGTTGCTACTACTACTATTACTGGAGTTGAAATTTATCCAGACGGTAAAAATCAATACTTGGTTATTGCTGATACTCCTCATAGTTTACAAAACGATGATATTATCAACATCACTGGATTCAATACAACTTCTTCTTACTTAGAAAATTCATATTCTGCTGGCATTACTAGTGCTCGTCTTGTAGTTGCAGGATTGAATACAACTGGATATGGAATAAGTGCTCCTTCAGTTACTGGAATTGTTACTTATTTCAGCGTAATTGGAGAATTGTCAAAGGTAAGAGAAAATGACATTTTAAACATCCAAACTGAAAAAGTTAAAATTCTGAATGTTGATCACAGACTTTCTAGAATTAGAGTTTTAAGAGAGGTTCAAGGAACAACAGGTTCTGCTCATACTGCAACTACATTCTTATTTGAGGATCCAAGAAAGATAAGAATAAGTGCTAAGAAAAAATTAAATAACACCAGCATAAGAGAGAATAGACAACTTTATTTTGATCCCAGTGAAAGTGTTGCCTTAGGAACATCTTTTGGAGTTGGAATTGGCACGACCATAAGTTTTTCAAATCCAGGAGCTGGATTAACTGAGACATTTGTTCCAACAAAATCTATCTACTATCCAAATCACAATCTTGCTACTGGTGATGTATTAACTTACAATTTTAGTAACGGTAGTGGAATTGTAGTTGCTGAAGAAGGTAATGTTGGAGTAGGAACTACTCTCAGTGATGGGCAGAATTTGTTTGCAGTTAGAGTAAGTGAAAACTTAATTGGTATTTCCACTGTAAGGGTAGGATTAGATACTAGTGGCACTTTTGTAGGCGTTGCAAGCACGTATAGAGACTCTAGAAGTCTTTATTTTGTTGGCGTTGGAACTGGAGTCATTCATAGTTTTAAAACGAATTATGATGTTCTTACCGCAGAAGTTAATAGAAACATAGTAACTGTATCTACTGCATCTAATCATGGAATAAGTCCTGAACATGCTGTAAATATTACAGTAAATCCAAAAAATACAATTACACATGTTGTAAAATATAATGATCATCACAGAAAGTTAATTATTAATCCACAATCATTTGTTGCTGGTGATGTGAATATCAATGAAAATACAATAACTCTCGAAAGTCATGGATTTGTAACTGGAGATAAAGTAATTCACACTTCCTCTAGTGCATCTGGTGGTTTAACTCATAATCAAGTTTATTTTATTGTCAGAGTTGATAATAATAATGTGAAATTAGCAACCTCTAGGTATAATGCAGTTCAAATTATACCAATCGTTGTTGATATTACTAGTGCATCCTCTGGAATAATCAATCCAATAAACCCAGCATTAAAAGTATATAAAAATTCTACTATTATCTTTGATTTAAGTGATTCTTCTTTATCATATATCAACTTCTCCACAAAATATCCAGCATTTGATTTTAATTTCTATGTAAATTCAAATTTTGCAAAAATTTGGGATAAACCAAATGATTCTAAAAATTTCTATGTAATAAAAGAGGGAGAAGTTGGAGTTTCAGCTAATGCAAAAGTAACACTAATAATTGATGAAAAAGTACCAGATGTTTTATTCTATAAATTATCACCAGTTTATGAAAGCGATATTCCTGAGAGAAAAGAAAATGTAGTAACTGATTTTGAATCTTACAATGCAGCGCAGATTCAAGTTGAGAATAGCGTTTATTCAGGAAGACACTCAATTTCTATTGGTTCTTCAACAGAATTTACTTACACACTAAAAGAAATTCCAGAAAAAACTTCATATAGTTCAACAAATTCAGATTTAAGTTATAAAACTGATTGTACTCATACAACAGGACCAATATGTCAAGTATCCATTACAAATAAAGGTAAGAATTATTATTCATTACCAGGTATTAGTAGTGTAAGATCAAAAACTGGAACAGGAGCTCTTTTAGAAGCAAATAGTTCTGATATTGGAAGAGTGAAGAGAACAAAAATTAATGATATTGGATATGATTTCCCAACGGATACTACCTTAAGTCCAAGTGTTAATCTACCTCAGGTCATTAAGGTTACATCTTTGGCATCGATAGAATCTATTGGAGTCAGTTCGGTTGGTAGAGGTTACTTAACATCACCTAAGTTACTTGTCTTTGATGCTGAAACTGGAAAATTAGTTGAAGACTTAGATCTTCAGTATGATCTCGGAACAACAGATGTTAAAATACTCAAAAATACTTATGGTATTAGTAATTTAACTCCTAGAATTATACCTGTACATAATAGTAATGGAGTTGGTATTAGTACAATTTCATATAATACTTCAAACAAAAATGCAACTGCAACTCTTTCTAAAGAGTTTAGTGATACAAATAATTTCCCATTCAAGGTCAATGATAAGATCTTGGTTGAAAATGTTAGTATTGGTGTTGGATCTACCGCAAGAGGATATAACTCATCTGAGTATGGGTATAATTTATTCACTGTTGTATCCACAGATGAAAATATTGGTGGTGCAGGTGCTACAGTTACGTTTAGTCTTTCTGAGTATTATGATGATAGTGTAACTACTCCAGGAATATTTGACTCTCTTAATAATTCTGCAGCAAAAATTATTCCAGAAAAACATTTCCCTCAGTTTAATATCACTTTGACCACTAATGATTTTGGTATTGGTGAGGAAGTAAAATGTGGATCTTCTGCTGGAATTGTCGAGTCCTGGGATCCTAGAAATGGAATTCTGAGAGTATCTGCGAAAGAAGACTTTTCTCAAGGAGAAATTGTAAAGGGTTTATCTACAAAGACACAAGGAATTGCTTCTAAAGTATATTACAGTGAAGGATTCTTGAATTTAGATGCAAAATCAAAAGTTGTTAGAGGATGGCAAGTAAATTCTGGATTCTTGAATGATGATCTGCAAAGAATTCAAGATAGTGATTATTATCAAAATTTCTCATATGCATTAAAATCTAGAGTTCCATATCAGACATGGAATGAATCGGTTTCAGCACTGAATCATACTGTTGGACTTAAGAAGTTTTCAGACTATCAATTAGAGTCTTCACCTAACTCCTCTTCGATGGTAGTTGGTATTTCGACAGAACTTACTTCTTTCCAAATTGTAAGTGATCTTATTAGTGTTGCTGATCTAAATTGTGTATATGATTTTGATCTTGTTAAGGAATCCACTTTTGAGATTGGAGATGAAACTCTCACTACTGAAATAATATTTGCAAATAGAACTTTAACAGATTTTGAAGAATCTGTTGGAAATAGAGTTTTAAATATTGATGATATGAGTGGATTATTTAATAGTAATCCAAGAGCTACTCCATATGAAGTAGTATCTTCATTCAATATTGATAGAGCAAGGGCAATGAAATTCCTGACTCTTGTCAAGGATAGAAGATATACTACTCAGAGACAATTGTTAATAGTTGATTTGGTTCATGATGGAGCAATTGCTTATACTAATCAATATGGAAGAATGGAATCTGCATATGATCAAGGATCATTTGATTTTAATGTTTTTGGTGATTCTGGGCAATTATTGTTCTATCCAACTAATTTTGCTTTAAATGATTATGATGTTTCTACTTTAGCATATCGCTTAGATGATGATTTAATTGGATATGGTACAACTAACATTGGACCAACTGTCATCAAAAATGATACAGTTTCTCTTGCATCTGGAATAACAACAACGATTGTTTCTATAGCAAAAACATATTCTTCTGCAAAGGTATTAATAGAACTAACCCCAGATACTAATAACACTGATAGATATGAATTTAATCAATTAAACGTTGTTCACGATGGAACTGATGTTTCATTTGTAGAATATGCTCCATTATCTACATCTTTAAATGAATTTGCTGTAGCAGGTCTTGGTACTTATAATGCATATCTTGAAGGTAGTAGTTTAAAAGTAGACTTTACTCCAGGATTCAATGTTGGGGTGGGGAGCACTGGAATTATTAATACAATAACGATTGGATTAGCAGACGCTAGCAATACTGGCGTTGGTACTCATGTCATGAAGCACGCTAGGTTGGAAACAACTACAACATCCATTAGTGCTTCAGCCAATCCAACTCAACATGTTATTGCAGAATATCAAACAGATACATTTACTGGTTATGATGGTGCATACTGCTTTATTCAGGCACATGATGAATCTACGAATGGTTATCAGTTCTCTGAATTTATTGTAATTGATGATTATATAGAGGATATTCCTAATCCAGAAACATATGACACAGAATTTGCTTATGTAGAAACTTCTGCCGGCGTTGGTACGATAGGATCTAGAATTCTTACAAACTCTGTCGGTATAGCAGCAACAGTGCAGATTTTATTTACACCAATTCCAGGAACTCCTGTCAAAGTCAATACATTTTTAAATGCGATTAGAGGTCAAGATGACACTCAATCTATTGTTACTTACCATGAAGGAACTGTAAAAACTGGAATAGGACTTTATGAAGGAACCGAAAGAGACATTAAGAAAGCATTTGAACTCTTTCATAGAGGAGATCCAATATTCGAAAGAAAATTTGTTGGGAATGACACCAATATAGTTGATACAGATAATAATGTTATTATTATTCCAAATCACTTCTTCGTTACTGGAGAAAAAATTAAATATTTCCATGGTGATAAAGGAATTGGAATTTCAAATACCAGTTTCCCTGGTATTGGTGTTACAAACAGACTTCCAGAAGATTTATATGTAGTAAAAGTTGATAATAATAAAATTAAAATTGCAACAACCGCAGAAAAAGCATTAAAATCTGCTCCAGAAGTTGTTGATTTGACAAGTGTTGGTATTGGAACATCACATAGATTTGTGATGCAAAATCCAAATAACAAGTGTATCATTTCTCTTGATAATAACATTCAATCTCCTATTGTCGCATCTTCTACAACTACTAGATCATCTGAGAATGTATTTACTACAGACGATTTAATTAAATTTGATAGTACTAAAGATTTCTTGGGTGGTGATCTCATTAAGATGAATAATGAGATCATGGCAATTGAAGCAGTTGGTGTTGGATCTACTAACATGATACGAGTTCGTAGAGCAAGACTTGGAACATTTGTAGCTGGATACTCTACCGGAACCCAAATTACTAAAGTCAGAGGAAACTTTAATATTGTTAATAATACACTTAACTTTGCGGAACCACCTTTTGGAAATACTCCTTTAGGAACTACAACAAATCCACCAGATGAGGTTGATTGGGTTGGAATATCTACAGGTTCAAGTTTCCATGGAAGAGTTTTCTTACGTTCTGGAGTACCAAATACTTCTACAGATCCATATAGCAAAAATTATATCTTTGATGATATTTCTGAAAACTTTGACACTCAAACTAATGAATTTATTCTCAAATCTGAGGGTCAGAATGTTTCTGGAATCAGTGCAGACAACGCAGTATTCTTAATTAACGATATATTCCAAGGTCCTGGAGAAACTAAGGATTATAAGTTGACTGAAAGTGCTGGAGTAACGACAGCAACAATTAATGGAGTTCCTCAATCAGTAACACATGATGTTGGCATTTCTAGTTTCCCAAGAGGAGGAATTATTCTTTCAGTTGCTGTTGATTCTAAGGGAAATGCATATCAACCTTTAGTTGCTGCTGGTGGCACAGCAGTTGTTTCTGCTGCAGGAACAATCGCATCTATTGGAATTGGCAACAGTGGATCTGGTTACAGAGCAGGTATTCAAACTGTAAATGTTTCTATCAGAGAGAAGAGCATCGATGCTAATAACATTGTTGCAATTGGAACTGCTCAAATAACTGACGGTCATATTACAGGAGTTGCTGTAACTAATGGACAAGTATTCTATGCTCCTAGAAATCTTTCAAACTTCCTTTATGACAATACAACTGGAATTTCTACAGTAACAACAGCAACTGCACATAATTTATCCATAGGTGATGAAATTACATTTACTGGAATCGCAATGACTTGCGATTATGCACCTCAGGTAAATGTTGTAAATGCAGTTTATGATAATACAACTGGAATTGTAACAATTACTACTGATGCTGATCACAAGTTGCAAGCATCAGGGCAAAGAAGTACAGTTATTTTATCTGGTATTGGATTCACATGTGATCTTGATTTAGGTATTGGAACACATTATTATCCAAGATCCACCGATCCTGCTTACTGTGGTGCTGCTGTTATTAGTGTTGCAAGTACAACAGAATTTACTGTTGGTGTTGGTTCTCATGTAACACCTCACTTCTATAATTCTGGAGGAACAGTACAAGCGGCTGAGGTATTCCCCAGAGCTAGTGATGAAATTAAAGCAAATTCCTCTGCATTTGTAACCAAAATCAATAGCAGCACTGATTTTGAAACTAATGTTGGACTATCAACAAGAGTTCACTTCTACTCAAGATGTGGAAATGTTCAAAAAGTATTTGACGTTGAGTTTGATGATCCACTGTCATATACAAATATTCCTCTTGTATATACTTCAGGTAATACTGGTCCTGGATTAGGATCAGAAGCTGTTGTTGATATTGTAGTTGGTCAAGGATCTAGCGTTATTGACTTTAACTTCAAACAATATGGTTATGGATTTAAACCAAGCGAATCATTGACAATTCCATTTGGAGGACTCACTGGAATTCCAACTACTTCAGGATACACTGAATTTAAATTGATTGTTGATGAAGTTTTTAGTGACAAATTTACTGGATGGTCTGTTGGAAAACTACAGTCTTTAGATAGTATTGATCAATATATTGATGGTTCTAGAAATTCTTTCCCATTATCAGTCGGAACGAATCAAATTTCAATCGTTGCGAAACGAGGATCTTTAATTAATGTTCAAGATGTATTATTAGTGTTTGTTAATAACATACTTCAAGTTCCTGGAAAGGGATATACTTTTGAAGGAGGAAGTACTATAACATTCACTGAATCAATTAAAGTTGGGGACGATGTAAAGATTCTCTTCTATAAAGGAAGTGGTGATGTTGATGTTATTCAACAAGAAATTATTGAAACTGTTAAAACAGGAGATAATCTTCAAATTGGTTACGATAGTTCTATAGGTCAACCTTCTTATTTCCAAGAAGAAGAAAGAAGTGTAGTACAAATAACTTCTGTTGACTCTATAGATACTAATCCATACTTTGGTCCTGGCAAAAATAGTGATTCTAGCTTACTACGTCCTGTTGTTTGGTGTAGACAAACTGAAGATAAGATTATTGATGGTATAGAAGTTGGTAAAGACAGAGAATTATATGAACCAATTATTAAACCAACCGCATCTCTTATAAAAACTGTTGGAGTAGGACAATCTATTCTTTATGTTAATCACGTTAGACCATTCTTTGATGGTAGAAATGAAAATGACACTTCTCTTGAATTCCAAAACACTGTTGTCCTTATTGGAAATGAAGAAGTAACTGGTGCAGCTGCAACTGCAGTTGTTTCTGCTGGAGGATCAATAACTTCTATTGTTATTTCTGATGGTGGTTCTGGATATACATCTACACCATTAATAAGTATAGGTGGAACAGGATCGAATGCAGCAGCTACTGCGTCAGTGACTGCTGGGGTAGTAACTAGTATTACTATTTCAAATGGTGGATCTGGGTATTCTCAGATAACACCTCCACCAATTTTAATTACTCCACCAGTCGTTAAGAGAGAAGTAAATGAAGTATTCTCATATAATGGAGATTCTGGAGTTATTGTCGGATATGGTGCTTCTACTTTTGATCCAGGTGGAAATAAAATCATCTTAGATCTTCACATTCCTTTTGACTCAGATCTCAGAAATCCAGTTCTTGTTGGATCTGCAATTACTCTCACTTCATTAACCGCAGGTGATTATTTCTTGGTTCAAAACTCTATCAATAGATTAGAAGGTAATGAAAAGTTTGAAACATTTGCAGCAAATGATTTTAATTTCGTAAATCAAGTTGGAGTTGCAACCGATAATATTGATACAATATATCAAGTAGAATCTACTGAATTAGTAGAAACCTCAATTAGTGGAATTACTACAACTGTTAAGAGAATTTTCACCAGAATAACTGGTATTGGATCTACAGCATATGATTCTACTTTAATTACAAAAGATTCTACTGCATTTACTTATGATTCTGTTGGTAATGTCTATACTGCAGGTATTTCAACTAATTCCGAACATTATTTTGGTGATTTCTGTTGGGGTAAAATAACTTTAGTTGGAAGATCTGAGCAGAATGAATTTAAATCATATTCTGGTCAAATAGACTTCAGAGTTGGCATTTCTACTTCGGATATTGTTCAAAGAGATATTGCTTTGAAATATAAGAACTACATAGTCTAAATATTTTTAAACCAAAAGGTCTATAAATGGCAAGATTAGGCATAAACACCGGTATAGGTGCAAATGATGGAACAGGTGATTCCCTCAGAATTGCCGGTGGTAAAATTAATACTAATTTTGAAGAAATTTATGATTACTTTGGTGACGGATCTAATTTAGCATTTAAAAACAGTGTTTGGGAAGAAACTGCTGTTGGTATTAATACTCTGGCAAAGGTTGGAATTGGAACAACAAATCCAACTAAAACTCTAGAAACACTTGGTGATGTTGAATTTGTTGGCAACGTAGAAATAACAGGAATAATAACTGCAACAACATTTTCTGGAAACTTTCTAGGTAATATCACTAGTGCAAATTATGCAAATGCTGCAGGTATTGCAACTAATGCAAATTATGCAACTCTTGCTGGAGTCTCTACATATGCACATACTGCTGGATTTGCAACAGATGCAACAAATGCAGTAAATGTTATTGGAACTGGCATTGGATCTTTTTATGAATTGCACAGTACAGGAATAACAACCCTGTCTGCTAGTGGCGGTATTACAACTACTGGTGGCGACTTATATGTTGGTGGAGACTTATATGTAAAAGATGATATTACGTATGATGAGGTAAATATAAGCAGAAATCTAAATGTTACTGGTATTGCTACTCTTGGTGTTGTTGGTGTAGCAGGTTCCTTAACTGTAGATGACAAATATTATGGCGATGGAAGTAGATTAACAGGAATAGCTGGATTTGCGACTGCATTATCTCCAGATCCTGCATCATCTTTAAACGCATTCTTTAAAACACCAAAGGAAATCATTGTCAAAGCAGGGGAAAATATTCTTGTAGCATCAGATGACACTAGTGGAAATTTAGTATTTGCAAGAGAAAAAAATATTAGAGTCGCTAGTGGTGGTACTATGACAGTTGGAGCTGGAACCACTATCTTATTAAATGTGTTGAATATTTTTTAATAAATAAAAGAAGCAAAAAAGATTAGAATCAAGATGTCTGAGATTAGAGTCAATAGTATTAAGAATGAGGCAGGTTCAGGTGCTGTTGAACTGACTCATGTCGCTACTATCCCCTCTGGAGCATCTCTTAGCGGTGCTGGAGGATTAAATGTTACTGGCGTTGTAACTGCCACATCGTTCAGTGGACCATTAACAGGAGATGTTACTGGTACTGCAAGTAATGCAACCACTCTTGCTGATGGAGCAAACATTACTACAGGAACTATTAGTGACGATCGATTACCCGATCTAATTTCTTCAAATGTTCATGTTATTTCTGGAGTATCAACATTTGCAAATGTTAGTGCAAATTCTATTGTAGGTGCATTAACTGGAGACGTAACAGGTACTGCAACAACAGCAACTATTGCGAATGCATTACAAGGAACTCCTAATATTGAAGTGGGAGTAATTACTGCAGTATCGGCAGAATTTTCTGGTAGTGTAACTATTGGAGGAACATTAACCTATGAAGATGTTAAAAATGTAGATTCTGTTGGTGTTGTTACTGCTAATATTGGTATTGATGTTGTTGCTGGTGGAATTGATGTAACTGCTGGCGGCATCAATGTTCAAGCTGGCATTTTGACTGCTGTTACTATTAGTGCAGGTGATTATACTGGAACTGGTAATGTTAATGCAGCTAATGTATCTGCTTCTAGTTCAGTAACAGCTGCTAATTTCTATGGAAATCTTACCGGTATTGCAGATACAGCAAATCGTCTTTCTAATGCTGCAAATATTACTACAGGAACTATTAGTGATGATAGATTGCCAGCAACGATTACTTCTGACATCACAGGTAATGCTGCCACTGCTACAACGGCAACTTATGTAACTTATGTTGGATCATGGACTCTTGGTGCGGATGGAGGAAATTCATATTATACTTTCACTGGTCAGGGGTTTGATGGAACAGAACAAAATCCAGAAATAACTGTTTTACGGGGACAGAGATACAGATTTATCAATAATATGAATGCTCATCCGTTTCAACTTGAAACAGTGGCGGGTGTTGCATTAACATCAGGGGACGGTGTTTCTGGAGACAATCCATTACAAGAGGGAACACAATTCTGGGATGTTCGAATGGATGAGGCATCCGAACTACAGTATGTGTGTACATCACACGCTGCTATGAAAGGCAGAATACACGTAGTAAATGCTGGAATTGGAGCAAGCACTGACGTAAATACCTCTGGAATAATTACTGCATCTGAATTTGTTGGACCATTAACTGGTACAGCATCCACTGCTCTTAGTTTAGCTACAGTAGGTGCCACTGGTACTGATCTTACATTGAGTGGTGTTGCTACTGCAACAGGATTCGTTGGTGGTTTAACTGGCAATGTTACTGGAAATGCATCTGGATTGACAGATGGAGGTTATAATTTAAATACTTCTGGAATCATTACTGCTACTGGTGGTTTTATTGGCGCAGCATCAACTACTCCCGTAGTCATAACGCATAGTGCTGGAGTATTAACATTCACTGTTGCTGGTATTGGTTCTACCTCCCTTGCATTAGCATAATAGTAAAGGACCAAAAAGTCCAATAAATAAAGAAAAACCTGTATCCAATGGCTGCCATTATAACTGACCAGATTAGAATATTAAATGCGAAAAATTTTGTGGATGGAGTCAAATCCTCAAGCAATTCGTATTATTCTTTTATTGGATTACCTAATGCTCCCAATTTTCAACCAGATTGGGATAATAATCCACCATCTCCCAAAGATAATTTCAATGAGGAGAATGATTATTGGGATACTATGATCGCATTAAAGAAGATTACTTCTTCTGATGTGAGGCAGGTTATATCTAAGAGAGATTGGTCATCGGGAACTACTTATGACATGTATCGTCATGATTATAGTAGATCTAATACCGCTCCCATATCAGGTGCCACTAACTTATATTCTTCGGCATTTTATGTTTTAAATAGCGACTATAGAGTTTATATTTGCCTTCAAAACGGAACGGATCCAGATAATCCAAATGGTAGACCATCTCTTGACGAACCAACATTTACTGATTTAGAACCAAGATCAGCTGGAAGTAGTGGTGATGGTTATATTTGGAAGTATCTTTATACAATTAGACCAAGTGATATTATAAAATTTGAATCTACAGACTTTATGCCTGTACCTCAAGATTGGTCTACTGCTACTGATAATGCCTCAGTAAGAGATAATTCCGTTGATGGATCTATTAAAATTGCAACCATTACAAATAGAGGAATTGCTGTTGGACCAGAGGGTGGTACAGAATATACAAGAGTTCCTATTAAAGGTGATGGTACTGGAGCAGAGTGTACAATCGTAACAAATAATGATAGGAAGGTTCAATCAGTAACTATTTCAAATCAAGGTTCTGGTTACACTTATGGAACCATAGATTTAGAAGGGGGTGGAGTTCCAACAGGGACCACAAGACCTACTTTTGACGTTATTATTAGTCCACAAGGAGGACATGGTGCAGATATTTACAGAGAATTGGGTGCTTATAACGTTTTAATGTATTCAAGAATTGAAAATGATATTTCTAACCCAGACTTTATTACAGGAAATCAAATTGCAAGAATTGGTATTGTAGAAAATCCAAGAAGATCTGATTCTTCTATTTTAACTTTAGATAAAGCTAGTGCAGTTGCTGCACTCAGATTGACAGGCACTGGATACAGTTCTGCAACTTTCGATGCAGATTCATACGTAACTCAAACTATTTCTGCAGGTTCTACTGCAATTGGCAGAGTAATTAGTTACAATCAAACAACAGGTGTTTTAAAGTATTGGCAAGATAGAACAACTGCAGGATTTACCACAGCAGGAATTGGTGTAACTAATCCAACATATGGATTAGATTCTCTTCAGTTTACGAGTACTCCTGGTACAGGAGGAAATCTTACAATTATCCCATCATCTGGGGCAAATTTGGCAATTGATACTTCATTCACAGGTCTCTCTACCGTAATAAATAATCGTACATACTATCTTGGTCAGGAATATACCAATGGTCTTGCTGATCCTGAAGTGAAAAAATATACTGGAAATATTATCTATGTTGATAATAGACCATCTATTACAAGGTCATCAAACCAAAAAGAAGATATCAAAGTCATTTTGCAGTTCTAAAAAATCATGCCACAGCAAACTAATCTCAACGTAGCTCCATATTTTGACGATTTTGATCCTGCGAATGATTATCATAGGGTGTTATTTAAACCTGGATATCCTGTTCAGGCTAGAGAATTAACTAGTTTACAGTCTATATTACAAAACCAAATTGAAAAGTTTGGTCAACACTTTTTTAAGGAAGGCGAAAAGGTAATTCCTGGAAATACTGGTTATAGTCAATTATATTACTGCATTCAACTTGAAAATATTTACCAAGGAGTACCAGTTTCTGCTTATGCGGATCAATTGGTTGGAACAAAAATTACTGGACTAACCTCTGGTGTTACTGCGTATGTTGATTATATACTGCTGCCCGAAGACTCAGAAAGAAATACATTAACACTTTATATCAATTACTTAGGTTCTAGCACTACAAATAATTCTACTCAAGTCTTTAGTGATGGAGAAGAATTATCTTGCAGTGATATTATTACTTCTGGACTAATAGGAAATGCATCCATAGAAGTAGGATCTCCATTCGCAATCACTATTGCAAATGAAGCTGCTGCGACTGGATCTTCATTTCAAATTGAAAGTGGTGTTTATTTTGTAAGAGGTCATTTTGTAAATGTTAGTAGAGAAACTTTAATATTAGATCAATACAGCAGCAAACCTAATTATAGAATTGGTTTGTTTGTAAATGAAGAGATTATTAATGCAGACCTTGATGAAGATCTGAATGATAATTCTCAGGGTTATAATAATTATGCAGCACCAGGTGCAGATAGATTAAAACTTTCAGTAAGTCTATTCAAAAAGGCACTTAACGATTTTGATGATACTAACTTTGTTGAATTAGCAACTGTAACTGACGGAAATATTAGGACAAAGGCACGAAGAGGAGATCTCGGTGGTGGACCAGGATATAATAATATTGAAGATACATTAGCAAGAAGAACATTTGCAGAATCTGGCGATTACTACGTTAAACCATTTGACATTTCTGTTGTTGATTCGTTAAATGATAATCTAGGTAATAGAGGGTTATATAGAGAAAATCAATTAACTTCTAATGGAGAAACACCCTCAGATGATTTAGGAGTTTATAGAATTTCACCAGGAAGAGCATTTGTTCGTGGTTATGAAGTAGAAACATTACAACCTACTTTTATTGATGTAGAAAAACCAAGAACAACCAGATTGATTGAAAACGAGTCATTAATTTATAATACTGGATCATCATTAAACGTCAATAGAGTTTACAGAACTCCAACTATAGGGTTGGGAAATACCTACTATGTTAGTTTAAGAGATTCTAGGATAGGGTCTAGTCAAGAAGTAGCTCCAGGCAATGAGATTGGACTTGCAAGAGTATATGATTTTAAATTAGAATCTGGAACATATAGTGATTCAAATGCAGATGATAATGAATGGGGACTTTCATTATTTGATGTTCAAACTTATACAAACTTAACTTTAAATTCTTCAGTAACTCTTACTGTACCAACTCATATTAAAGGTGCTAATAGTGGAGCTACTGCTTTCTTAAAAGATCCAGTAACAGCTGGTGTTGCTCTTACAGTTTATGAAAAGAGTGGTAATTTTATCGAAAATGAATCTTTGATTTTTAATGGAATAAACGATGGAAGAATTGCTGTTGCAGTAACTGAACACGGAATATCAAAAGTAAAATCTATTTTTGGAACAACTGATGGTACAATTGGAATTAATACATTTAGTGCAGATGTAATTCAATCTACAGCATTTAATGTCGGAATCGCAACTGTCAGTCCAGGATTAACAAATGGGCAAAGCACTGTCAGAAGCGCAAATCCACTCTTCCCAGGGAATATTGTCATTGGAGATGTAATTTCCTATACTGATATAGCATCATCAGATGATCCAATTTTCGCTAAAGTTGAGTCTGTAGCGACTAATTCAATTACTATTTCGGGTGTTACAACTGTTTCTGGAGTTGCAGATGGAAAACTCCCAGGATCAGCATTAAATGTTACAGATTTCAAAATTTTAAAAACTAATTTAGAGGAATCTACTGATAATACACTTTACACGAGATTACCCAAAGGAAACGTTTCTGACGTTGACTTAACAAATGCATCATTGACTATAAGAAAGTCATTTACAGTCAATATTGTAAATAATCAAATCACTACAGGAACATTACCAAGAGCGGCAGATGGTGAAGTATTTTTACCTTTCACTCCCGCAAGATATTCCTTAGTAAGATTTGATGGATCTACAGAAGAATTAACTGCAGATAAGTTTGACTTTGGTTCTGGTGATTTCTGTCAGATTCGCAATTTGGGTTCTGATGATACTGGAGCGACACTAGTTGCAACTTTATCCAAGAGAAATATAAAAGCAAAAGTAAAAAATAAAAATAAAACAAACGCTATTATTATTGACAAATCCAAGTATTCTGGATCTGGAACTGGTGATACAACTCTTAATGATGGATTAACTTATGGCAATTTTGCATTTGGAACAAGAGTTCAGGATGAAACAATTTCTCTGAACGTTCCAGATGTTATTGAAATACATGGAATTTTTGAATCTTCTGATACAAATGATCCATCTGCTCCAAAATTAACCCTCGAAGCATTAAATACTCCATCTACAACTACGGTAGATTTGACTCTGGGTGAAATTTTAGTAGGAGAAACAAGCGGTGCTACTGCAATTTATGTTGAAAGAAATTCAGATACTGTCATATCAGTTGTTTACAAAAATGATATTAAATTTAAAGAGGGAGAAAGAATTTCTTTCAAAGAGTCTGCATCAACTGGAACTATTACAAGAGTAGATGCAAATAGTTTTGAAATATCAGGAAGTTATACATTTGATACTGGACAAGAGTCAACTATTTACAACTATGCTTCAATCACAAGAAGACCAGAAGCATCTGAACCAACCAAAAAATTAAAAGTTTACTTTACAAGTGCTTCATACGATTCTACTGATGATGGAGATATTACCACTGTAAATTCTTATAAGAATTTTAGTTATTCTAGAGAGATAATGGCAGTAGAAGGTATTCTAAATGCCGATATCATCGATATAAGACCTAGAGTATCAAACTACACAGTATCTGCAGATCAGAGATCTCCACTAGAATTCCTTGGAAGATCGTTTAATCAATCTGGAAATTCTTCTCCAAATATTTTGGCATCGGACGAAAATCTTTTGATCAACTTTAACTACTATCTCGGTAGAATTGACAGAATTTTCTTAAATAAAGAAGGAAAGTTCCAAGTAAAATATGGAACTCCTTCGGAAAATCCAGAAGTTCCTGTACCAGTTGATGAAGCACTGGAAATTGCTACTGTAGTATTTCCACCATATCTTTATAATAACGAGGATGCAGATATTTCATTCCTTGAGCATAAAAGATATAGAATGGTCGATATCAAAGACCTTGAGAATAGAATTAAGAATCTTGAATATTATACTTCACTTTCTTTACTTGAGGCAAATACAGTAAACTTATTTGTTCCAGACCAAGATGGATTAAATAGATTCAAGTCTGGATTCTTTGTTGATAATTTTAATGATTTCAGACCTCAAGATAGTGAAATTCCCATCAATAATAGTATTGATAGAAAACGTAAGGAAATACGTCCAAGACACTACACAAATTCAATTGATTTAATTCCTGGACCTGTCACAGGTTTAGATCCTAATGAAGACTTAGAATTTTCTACAATTGAGGGTGTCAATGTAAGAAGAGACAGCGATGTCATTACTCTTGATTATAATGAAGTTGAGTGGTTGAAACAAACATTTGCTACTAGAACTGAAAGTGTAACTCCATTCCTTATTAGTTTTTGGAACGGAACTTTGGAATTAACTCCAGCAACTGATACTTGGGTAGACACTACAAGACTTGAAGCTAAGATTATCCAGGCAGAAGGAAATTACAGCACTACTTTGGCAGATGCTGCCAGAACTCTGAATGTAGATCCACAAACTGGATTTTCTCCTGTTGTATGGAATGCATGGAATACTCAATGGACTGGAACCACTGTTAGAAACAGCACTAGAACTTTACAATCTTCTAGTTCTCACGTTTTTGGAAGAGGTGGATGGATTAATGGCGGTAGAGGTGGTCCTGCTGCTAGAATTCAAAGAACAACTACAACTACAACCACACAAACTCTTCAGCAGACTATTCAACATGGTATTGATCGAAGAGATGGAATAAGGACTATCGTTCACGAAGAATTTGAAAGACAGTCTGTTGGTGATAGAGTTGTCAATAGAGAAGTTGTTGCAATTATGAGATCTAGAAACGTACAATTCGTTTCTAAGAAAGTAAAACCTCTGACAAGACTCTATACATTCTTTGATGGTTATGATGTAACAAAATACTGTATACCTAAATTATTAGAAATTTCCATGACCAATGGAGTTTTTGAGGTAGGGGAGACTGTAATTGGAAGAGTTGAAAAAACTGGATTAGATCAAGACAATACTACGACTACTCCAGAAATCAGATTTAGAGTAGCACAATCTAACCATAGAGAAGGACCTTACAATTCTCCAACAGTAACATATCCAGAAAATCCATATACTGGTACTACATTACCAACAGATTATTCTTCAACTTCCAGTATTTTGAATGTTGATACTTTTTCACTTTCAAATGAAGTTCAAGGTTCATATTATGGATGGGCTGAAGAGGGAATGGTTTTAGTCGGTGCTTCTAGTGGTGCAACTGCAACTATAACAAATTACAGACTCGTATCTGATTTATCAGCAACTCTTATTGGTAGTTTCTATATTCCCGATCCAAATAATCCAAATCATCCAAAATTTGAAACGGGAACCAAAACCTTTACAATAACAAATGATGAAGATAATGATGTAGATAATGCTACTACCATTGCAGAAGAAACCTTTACTTCATCTGGAACTATTGAGACTGTTCAAGAAAATATTATTTCTCTCAGAAATGCTAGGATTGAAAGGCGAAGAGAGTTCCAAGAAAGAAACGTCAATAGAGATCTTGGAACAAGAGTTACTTCAAGTAGATCTACCAGTAGTACAAGAGAAGCTATTATTGGTTGGTATGATCCCCTTGCACAATCTTTCTTGGTTGAAGATGATACTGGGGTATTCATTACAAAGTGTGATGTATTCTTCCAATCTAAAGATGACATGGATATTCCAGTTGTCTTCCAGATCAGAACAATGGAAAATGGATTCCCAACTCCAAATGTTCTTCCATTCTCTGAGATTGTTCTAGATCCGTCTGACGTTAATATTTCTGCTGATGGATCAGTTGCTACTACATTTGAATTTAAGGCACCAGTCTATCTTGCTGGTGGTAATACTGAGTATGCGATTGCTTTGGCATCAAACTCTACGAAATATAGTGTTTACATTTCTAGAATCGGAGAGAATGATATTCTGAGTGATACATTCATTTCTAACCAACCATATCTTGGTTCACTCTTTAAATCACAAAACGCATCTACTTGGGAACCAAGTCAATGGGAAGATCTTAAATTCACCTTGTATAGAGCAGACTTTGTAGAAGCTGGAAGTGTCGAATTCTACAATCCAGAATTGTCAGAGGGTAATGGTCAAATTCCAACTCTCATGCCACAATCGCTGAACTTCCAGTCAAGACAAATTAGAGTTGGTCTAGGAACTACTTTAGGTGATACTGGATATGCAAATGGAAACACCTTTACTCAAACTGGAACTAATGCAACTGGTAATCTTGTAGGAACTGCAGGAAGTGTTACTGGAACTTTAAGTATTACCAATGCTGGAATTGGTTATACTCCTAGTATTGGGGGCGTAACATTTAATGGCGTTAATCTTGTTACATTAACAGGAAAAGGAAGAGGTGCTACTGCAAATGTTACTATTAGTAGTGGTGTCGCTGCAGCAGCAACTATTTCTAATGGTGGATCTGGATATCAGGTTGGAGATGTTTTAGGTATTTCTACAATTGGAATTTCTTCTGTCGGTAGAGATGCAAGACTGTCTGTTGTTGCAATTGGTCAAACGAGTGAACTTATATTAGATAATGTACAGGGTCAGTGGATTGTTGGATCTGCTAATACTATTTTCTATACAAATAGTTCTGGAATTTCAACCGAATTAAATTATGATAATGGTGGCGATATTCAAGTTTCAACTATTAATGTTGATCGTGATGGACTTCATGTCAAAGTTGACCATCAGAATCATGGTATGTATTTTGATGACAACTTAGTTAGAATAACTGGAGCAGAAACTGATGTAAAACCAACTAAATTAACTGGTGCTCTTTCTCTTGGAGATACAACACCAATTACATTAGAGGATGCGTCTTCATTTGCACAATTTGAAGGTGTTGGAGTGGGAACTACTAATGTGGGATATGCACTCATTGGAGATGAAATTATTGAATATACTACTGTTGATGGAAATAATCTTGGCGGTAATATTGTTAGAGGATCCAATCAGAGAGGAGTATATCCTGTAGGAACACCTGTTTATAAGTATGAACTTAATGGAATTAATTTACATAGAATCAATAAAGTTCATGACTTGTCCGATTCAACTGTAACAAATCCAATAACATATGATTCTTACACTATTAAGTTAGATACATCTGAACTCATAAATTCTAACAATGATGACAGAAGTGATAATGTAGGATTCCATCAATTATATCCAACTACCACAAAATCAACAGGTGGATATAAGATCAGAGCATCTCAAAATATGCCATTTGAAATTGCTACACCTCAAATTCAGACATTAACAGTTTCTGGAACGAATGTAACCGCTGAAATGAGAACTTTAACAAGTCAATCAATAAGTGGATCCGAAATTCCTTATGTTGATGCCGGATACGAACCTGTAACAATTAACGAATCAAATTACTTTGAAACTCCAAGAATGGTTGCATCTAAAGTAAATGAAGATGCAAAACTTACCAATATTCCTGGAGCAAAATCTCTGAATCTGAGAATGTCTCTTACAACTACTGATACGAGAGTAAGTCCTGTTATTGACTCCCAGAGAGTTAGTGCAATTCTTACTTCAAATAGAGTTAATAATCCAATCAGTGATTATGTAACTGATCCAAGAGTGAATACACTTACTGAAGATCCACATGCGTTCCAATATATTTCTAAAGAAATTAACTTGGAAAATCCTGCATCTTCATTAAAGATACTTGTCAATGCACATATCAATCTTGATAATGACATTAGAGCATTCTATGCAATAAGTGACAAGGTTGGTTTTAATCCAATTTTCGAACCATTCCCTGGATTTGATAATTTGGATCGCAGAGGAAGAGTAATCAATTCCGCATTAAATAGTGGAAGATCTGATAAGAGTGTTCCTAAAGCCAATTTTAAATCTTTTGAGGGAGAGCAATTACAGTATAGTGAATTTACATTTAGTGTTGATGATCTCCCCGCATTTAGATCATATAAGATTAAAATTGTTATGTCATCAACCAATCAAGTTTATGTTCCAAGAATGAAAGATCTGAGAGTAATCGCATTAGCATAATATGAAAGAATATCATGGAGTTGAGGGTCACGGAGATTTGCTTCGTGACCCAAAAACAAATTCAATAGTAAATTCAAATTCAGTCGAATATGAGCAATATGTTTCCAGAAGAAATGTAAAACGTGAAAAGAATCAAAAAGTACAAAATATTGAAGAAGAAGTTGCTAATATAAAGAGTGATATTAACGAAATCAAGTCTTTACTAAAGGAGTTATTAAATGGATCCTGATTCAATTACACTTAGCAATTTATCAAAAAGTTTTGCATATCAAAAAATAGCAAAAGAAATTGATGGATGTGAAAGTATCGATCAATTGAGAGATATTGCAAAGTCTTTCTGCAAACTTTATTATAAGCAGCAAGAAACGCTTGAAAAGATTTAACCTAAATACACTTAGGAAAAACTCTTGTGAATAAATGGCACAACCAAGTAGTAGGTCTGAGTTAATAAGCTATTGTAAACGACAACTGGGAGCACCAGTTTTAGAAATTAATGTTGCTGATGAGCAAATTGATGACCTGATTGATGATGCTCTGCAATTTTTTCATGAGAGGCATTTTGACGGTGTAACTCAAACATTTTTAAAATATAAAATCACTCAAGATGATATTGATAGAGGTAGAGGAAGAGGAGGAGATAATCCAATCGGTATTGTAACTACTACAGGAACTGCAGCAGCATCTTCTGGAATTTCAACCACTGCTGTTACTTTTTCATACGAAGAAAATAGCAACTATTTGCAAGTTCCACCATCGGTAATTGGAGTTCAAAAAATATATCACTTTGATGGTACGAATACCTCAACAAATAATATGTTCAGTGTTAAATATCAGATGTTCTTAAATGATGTTTACTACTGGGGATCAACTGAGATGTTGTCATATGCAATGACAAAAACGTACTTAGAAGATCTTGACTTTTTACTCACGACACAAAAACAAATAAGATATAACCAAAGAGGAGAAAGATTATACTTAGATATTGATTGGGCAAGCGTATCTTTAGATGATTATCTTGTAATTGATTGCACAAGATTAATGGATCCAAATGATTACACTAAAGTTTATAACGATTCATTTTTGAAGAAGTATTTGACTTCACTAATTAAAAAACAGTGGGGGCAAAACCTTATTAAGTTCCAAGGAGTAAAACTTCCAGGTGGAGTTGAACTCAATGGAAGACAAATTTATGATGACGCTCAAAAAGAAATTGATGATTTGATGGAAAAAATGTCTAATACATATGAACTCCCACCTTTAGACATGATCGGTTAATGCCATGCTTAATCCATTTTTTCAGCAAGGGTCCAGAGGAGAGCAAAGTCTTGTTCAAGACTTGATAAATGAACAATTAAGGATGTATGGTGTAGAAGTTCACTATCTTCCTAGAAAATACATTACTGAAAACTCAGTTATACGAGAGGTTATACAATCATCTTTCGATGATGCATATCCAATAGAGGCATACGTTCAAAATTTTGAAGGATATTCCGATAATTCTGTATTACTTTCAAAATTTGGTATTCAACAAACTCAAGAAGTAACTTTAGTAATATCAAAAGAAAGGTGGGAAAATTATATTCAACCACTATCCAAAGAAAAGGCAAATATAAAATTATCAAGTAGACCAAAAGAAGGAGATTTGGTTTATTTTCCATTGGGTGATCGTTTATACGAAGTAAAATTCGTAGAACATGAAAAACCATTTTATCAACTTCAAAAAAATTATGTTTATGAATTGAGATGTGAACTCTTCAGATATGAAGATGAAGTAATAGATACGGATATTGAGGAGATTGATGATAATCTCGTTGGAAACGAACTTGATGGATTAACATCTGATGGATTAAATACCATTCTTGGACCAACACAGACACTAACTCTTGTTGGTGTGGGTGTTACTGCTATTGCTCATGCACAAATTGTTAATGGTGGA